>ERZ1026957.8-NODE-8-length-121719-cov-11.185840_pt1 | contig 121719 bp, 82 predicted proteins | sample MGYA00519300_ERZ1026957 | MGnify/ENA primary metagenome ERZ1026957 (study PRJEB26926, sample SAMN06164520) | human gut metagenome | biome: ENVO:00009003; feature: ENVO:2100002; material: ENVO:00002003 | host: Homo sapiens | place: USA | collected 2012 ...
CCCCCACCGCCGCAAGGCAGCCCAACCGCCCCGAAACCGCCGCCGCAAGGCAGCCCAACCGCCCCGGAACCGCCGCCGCAAGGCGTCCGGACCGCGTCGTGGAAACGGCGGCCGCCGAATCGCCGGCGCAGGCCCCGCACCGCCGCCGTGCCCAACGCGGCGCAAGGCAATGAACGAAACGGCTCTCTTCGCGTCATTAACGGATAATAAGGATTGCATTTCCCCGTTAAATGATTAATTTTGCACGACAAACCGCGAATACACCGAAAAACATGACATTTTTCAAACGCTGGAACAACCTCGTCGGATGGGCCGTCTTCGCCGTGGCGGCGATCGTCTATCTGATGACCATGGAGCCGGTTTCGAGCCTCTGGGACTGCTCGGAATTCATCGCCACCTCCTACAAGCTCGAGGTCGGACACCCGCCCGGAGCTCCGCTCTTCATGATGCTGGCACGCCTGGCCACCCTTTTCGCCTTCGGCAACCCCGACTACGTGGGCATCGCCGTCAACGCGATGAACTCGCTGGCCAGCGCCTTCTGCATCCTCTTCCTCTTCTGGACGATCACCCACCTGGCACGCCGGCTCGTCACGCGCAACGGCGCCGAACTGACCCGGGCCAACACCTGGGCGATCCTCGGCGCGGGAGCCGTCGGCGCCCTGGCCTACACCTTCACCGACACCTTCTGGTTCTCGGCCATCGAGGGCGAGGTCTACGCCCTCTCGTCGATGTTCACGGCGCTGGTCGTATGGCTCATGCTCAAGTGGGAGGAGCAGGCCGACGAGCCCCATGCGTCGCGCTGGATCGTGCTGATCGCCTACCTGATGGGCCTCTCGATCGGCGTCCACATCCTCAACCTGCTGACCATCCCGGCGCTCGTCTTCATCTACTACTTCCGCAAGACACAGCAGGTAACCGCCAAAGGGGTTATCCTGGCCACACTCGCCGCCGGGGCGATCCTCGTCTTCGTCAACAACATCATCATCCCCTACACGGTCTACGCCGGGGCGATGGTCGACCTCTTCTTCGTCAACACGCTCGGACTGCCCGTCAACTCGGGTATGGTTGTCTTCTCGCTGGCGCTGATCCTCGGGCTGGGCTGGGGCGCCTGGTACTTCCACCGCAGGGGGCGCGTCGTGCTGAACCTCATCCTGCTGTCGACGACCATGGTGCTCGTCGGCTACTCCTCCTACGCCTCGGTGACGATCCGCGCCGCGGCCAACCCGCCGATGAACTCCAACAACCCCGACAACCCCTTCGCGCTGCTGTCGCTGCTCAACCGCGACCAGTACGGCGACCGCCCGCTGCTCTACGGACCCTACTACTCGGCGCCGATCGACGGCTTCCGACAGAAGCAGTCCTACTACCTCGACGAGGACGGCCGCTACAAGTCGGTTTCGACCGTCTCGGGATACACCTACTCGCCGGAGTTCATGCACCTCTTCCCGCGCATGTGGAACCACGCCAAGAGCGAGAACGAATACATGCAGTGGGCCGCCTACCGCACCAAGACCGAGGTGCAGCGTGACGAGAACGGCGAGATCATCCGCGACGAGGCGGGCCGCCCGGTACGCGCCGAGGTGCTCGACTTCGGCCGCAAGCGGGTCTACGACACGGGCTACGGCGAGATGCGCACGGTCGTCGAACCGACCTTCGCCGAGAACCTCAACTTCTTCCTCAACTACCAGCTCTCGTACATGTACTGGCGCTACTTCCTGTGGAACTTCGTGGGGCGCCAGAGCGACATCCAGCCCTCGCGCGTGAAGATTTCGGACGGCAACTGGCTCTCGGGCATCAAGTGGATCGACGAGCGGGCCCTCGGCCCGCAGGAGGACCTGCCGCGCGAGATCGCCGAGAACAAGGGGCGCAACACCTACTATTTCCTCCCCTTCCTGCTGGGTCTGATCGGCCTCATCTACCAGCTCAACCGCGACCAGCGCAACTTCTCGATCGTCATGTGGCTCTTCATCATGACGGGCATCGCACTGGTGGTCTACTTCAACACCTCGCCGGGCGAGCCGCGCGAACGCGACTACGTCTACGCCGGATCGTTCTACGCCTTCGCCATCTGGATCGGCTTCGGCGTGCTGGCCCTGCGCGACCTGTTCGCGTGGCTCACGCGCCGCAACACCGTCGCCACGGCAGCCGTCGCCACGCTCGTCGGCCTGGGAGTTCCGACGATCCTCGCCGCCCAGAACTGGGACGACCACGACCGCTCGCACCGCTACATGGCGCGCGACATCGGCTGGAACTACCTCATGTCGACGCTCCCGAACTCGATCATCCTCAACTACGGCGACAACGACACCTTCCCGCTGTGGAACAACCAGGAGGTCTACAACGTGCGGCCCGACGTGCGCATCATGAACACTTCGTACCTCGGCGGCGAGTGGTACATCGACGAGATGAAGACCCGGGCCAACGAGGCCGCCGGCGTCCCCTTCTCGCTGCCCAAAAGCAAGTACACCTTCGTCAACGACCTCGTGCCGATCTACGAGCGCACGGACCGCACGCTCGACATCAGGGAGGTGATCGACTTCGTGCGCAGCGAAGACCCCCGTTCGAAGGTGCGCCTCGACAACGGCACGCCCGAAGGTGAGCTGGCCGACTTCATCCCGACCAAGCGCATCGCCCTGCCCGTGAACAAGGAGAACGCCATCGCCTCGGGCATCGTGGCCGAGAAGGACCGCGACCTGATCGTCGATACGGTCTACCTCGAGCTCAAGCGCAACTCGCTGGACAAGAGCCAGCTGATGATTCTCGACATGCTGGCCAACTTCGACTGGAAGCGCCCGATCTACCTCACGCAGGTCTACATCATGCAGGACCTCGGGCTGCTCGACTACCTCCAGTTCGACGGCTACGCCTACCGCTTCGTGCCGATCCGCACCCCGGCGACCAACCCGTGGGAGATCGGCCGCATCGACCCGGACTATGCGGCGCCGCTGCTCAGGGATACCTTCCGCTACGGCAACCTGGCCGACCCGCGCGTCTACGCCGACTACTTCATCCAGTACAACTTGAGCGCCTCGCACGCACGCGAAGCCTTTGCCCGCGTGGCGAAGGAGCTGCTGCGGCAGAACCGCGGCGAGGAGGCCGTCGAGCTGCTCGACCTCGGGCTGGAGCGGCTGCCGTCGAGCCAGATCCGCTTCACCGACGGCAACACCTTCCCCTTCCTCGAGGCCTACTACGCCGCCTCGGCGCTCGGCATCGAGGGGGCGGCCGAGAAGGGCGACGCCCTGATGCGGGAGTACACGCAGACGCTCATCGAATACATCGACTACTACCTGCGCTTCGACGGCGTGCTGGGAGACATGGTGACGCCGCTCTTCGACGAGAAGCTCGACCAGCTGGGCGACGCCTACTACCTGGCCGTCTATGCCGGACGCCGCGACTTGGTCGACGAGATCAACGACTTCTACCGCTCGCTGGGCATTCCCGAGGAGCACCTCGTGAACCTCGGCGACGAGCTCGAACCGCTCGACACGACGGCTGTCAAGTAGCCGGTCAGGCGCAATCCGCAACGGGCGGCGCAGGGGGAGGGTAAGCCCGCACTCCTTCGCCGCCCGTTTTTCGTTCCGGTCCGCCCCCCCCAGCGGCGGCCGATCCCCGAAAATGGGGATCGGTCCTCCGGCAAAACCCCGAAAAGCAGGTATTGCTCCGCCGCCGGCAAACCCCTTTCTTTGCAGCGAACCAACACCGAAAAAAGTCATGACCGGAATTTTCTACGGGAGCACGACCGGAACGACCGAGCTCGTGGCCCGGAACATCGCCCGGGCGCTGGGCATTCCCGACGCCGACCTCCACAACGTCGCCGACACCCCGGCCGACGAGACGGAACGCTACGATCTGCTGCTGCTCGGCTCCCCGACGTGGGGATGCGGCGAGCTGCAGGACGACTGGTACGGATTTCTCGAGGCGCTGAAGGAGCGGAACCTTCAGGGCAAGCGCGTGGCGCTCTTCGGCTGCGGCGACAGCGCCTCCTACCCCGACACCTTCTGCGACGCCCTCGGACTGATCTACGAGGCGCTGCTGCCGACCGGCTGCACCTTCATCGGAGCCTGCGACCCCGACGGATGCGACGCCACCGCCTCGCGTCTCTGCCGCGAGGGGCGTTTCGTCGGGCTGGCCGTCGACGAGAGCGATCCCGACCGAAGCGAGGCCCGGACGGCGGCCTGGTGCGAACGGATCCGCGAAGGGCGGTAAGCGTCCGGAGGCTGCGGACGGCGGCCCGCAACCGGGGCCGAAGCGCCGAAGCAGGGAATCGACATAGTTCGCCCCTCCCTCCCCGCAAAAAAAAGACCCCGCTCTATCGGAGCGAGGTCTTTTTCGTTTCGGTCTTGCCCTCCGGCGCCGGAGCGTCGGACGTATTCTTGCGGTTGTAAAGGAAGCGCTTGATCTTGTGCGTCGGGGTCTTGACGAAGTCCTCCTTCTCCTCGACCACCTCCGAGATGCGCGAGAAACGGTTGACCTTGGCGTTCACGAACTCCATGATCTCCTTCTTGAGCTGCTCGGTCTTGGCCTCCAGCGCCTCCTTTTTCGAGGCCCACTCCTCGCGCCAGTCGTCGATCATCGCCTCGATCTCGGCGCGGTTGAAGTGCACGAGCGCCACCAGACGCCCCTCGTGCTCGGTGACGATCGAATCGGCGATGCAGACGTGCGAGTTGAGCACACTCTCGATATCCTCGGGATAGATGTTCTCGCCGCCCGGACCCACGATCATGTTCTTCAGGCGCCCCTTGATGTAGAGCCAGCCGTCCTTGTCGAACTCGCCCAGGTCGCCCGTGCGGAACCAGCCGTCGGCCGTAAAGGCCTCCTTCGTCGCCTCGGGATTCTTGTAGTAGCCCACCATGACACTCGGCGAGAGGGCCACGATCTCCCCCTGCCGGGTCTCGGGATTGATGTTTTCCAGCCGCAGCTTCACCCCGGGAGCCGCCGGACCCGTCGAGCCGAGGCGCACCTGCGCGGGAGCCGCTCCGGCCAGCAGCGGCGCGGTCTCCGTCAGGCCGTAGCCGATGGCATAGGGGATGCGGGCCTCCATGAGGAAGCGCTCGGCCCCGCTGTCGAGCTTCGCGCCGCCGATGCCGAGGAAGCGCAGGCGCCGCCCGAAGAGCTTCATGAGCTTCTTGCCCGCCACGCGATGGAGGTAGCGGCGCGTGAATCCCACCTTGCAGAGCGTGCGCCAGAAGGCCGTGGAGTTGAACTTGGCGAGCACCTGGTAGCGGTAGATCTTCTCGATGATGAGCGGCACGATCAGCATCACCGTCGGACGCACGGCACGCAGCGCCGGCATCAGGGCCGAAGCCGTGGGCGGCCGGTCGAGGTAGACGACCCGCGCCCCCATCGAGAAGGGGTAGATCATGCCGATCGAGCACTCGTAGGTGTGCGACAGGGGCAGCACCGAGAGGAACGTATCGTCGCCGCTGACCGGGAAGATCCCCGCCGACATGTCGACCTGCCCGCACAGGGCGCGGTGCGTCAGCATGACGCCCTTGGGTTTCGAGGTCGTGCCCGAGGTGTAGATGATGACGGCCAGGTCGTCGGGTTTCGGCTCGGCCGTGGCCCCTTCGCCGCGCACGCGCTGCGCGATGACGCCGAGATTCTTCGTGCGCACCACCACGTTGAGCCGCGTAATGGTCGCACGCGAAAGTTTCGTGAAGAGTTTGTCGGAGACCAGCAGCGCCTTGGCCTCGGAGTGCTCGATAATCATGTCCAGCTCCTCGCCCGAGAAGTCGGGCAGGATCGGCACGACGATCATGCCGGCCGAGGTCACGGCGAAGTAGCAGACGCCCCAGTTGGGCATGTTGCTGCTCAACAGGGCCACCTTGTCACCCGGACGGAGTCCCGCGCCGGTGAGAATCTCCTGCACGCGGGCCATGCGGCGTCCCACCTCGGCATAGGTCATCTCCTCCCCCTCGAACATCGAAAAGGCAATCTTCGACGGGAACTTCTCCACGCTGTTGCGGGCCAGTTCGCATAGGGTATTCATCGACATGTCCGTATTCTCGTTTTGGTATGTTCCAATGAAGCAAAAGTACGGAGCAAAGATACGGATTTCCGACTAAAAATCACTATTTTTGGAGCAAAATGTGAACATGCTCGACTATCTGAACATCAAAAGGATTGCCGCCGACACGGGATTCGACCGCTGCGGCATTGCGCCGTGCCGTCCCATGCCGCGCAACAGGGCCTGGTTCGACCGATGGCTCGGGCACGGATACCAGTCGTCGCTGGCCTACATGGAGCGCAATGCCGACAAGCGCTTCGATCCGGCGCAGCTGGTCGAGGGGGCGCGCACGGCCATCGTCTGCGCCGTGGGGTACAAGAACCGCATCGGGGCGGGATACCCGGCCGAACACCGCGCGAAGGTCGCCTCGTATGCCTGCACGACGGACTACCACACAACCCTGCGCGCGATGCTCGGACAGATGCTCCGCACGCTGTGCGCCGAATACCCCGCCCTACGGGGCCGCGCCTTCGTCGACACGGCGCCGCTGGCCGAGAAGCAGCTTGCCGTAGAGGCCGGACTGGGGTGGATCGGACGGCAGTCGCTGCTCGTTATGCCCGACCTGGGCAGCTACGTCGTGCTGGGCGAGCTGCTGCTCACCGACCAGACCGACCGCTACGACACCCCCTATGCGGGCAGCGGCTGCGGCGCGTGCCGCCGCTGCGTCGAGCACTGCCCCACGGGGGCCATCGTCTCCGACCGCGTTGTCGACACGAACCGCTGCATCGCCTGCCACACCATCGAACGGCAGCCGGCCGCCGAGGTGACGCTCGACGGCTGGATCTTCGGCTGCGACGCCTGCCAGAGCTGCTGCCCCTACAACCGGCTGTCGCCGCAGCACCGCAACCCGGCCTTCGACCCGCTCTTCGACCCGGCGGCCATGACGCCCGACGAGTGGCTCGCCATGGACGACGCGGCGTTCGAGGCCCGCTGCGGCCGCACGCCCCTTGTACGCAGCGGTGCGGAGCGCATCCGGGAAAACGTGCGGCGAAACCTCTCCCCGAACGGGCCGAAAGAGTAGGCATTCCGTCACTCGTCGCGCATGCAGCGCACGGGAAGGCCGAATCCGCGCGGATCGGTCATGTTCTCGTTGATGCGCACGCTCGAAAGGCCGAAGCAGTAGCCTCCGGCCAGATCGGCCGTCGAGGGCGAACTCGTCCAGTAATAGCCCGTCGTGGAAAAGGCAAAGGTGCCGTATTCGTCGTAACGGTATCCCACACCGGGATAAAAGGTGGCGTCGGTCCCGTCGTAGAGGAAATTCCATCCCTGGAGGAACGATCCCGTAACGTGGGCCTCGCCGCTTGATATGTCGACCGTGCCGCCGGTCTCGGTAAAGGCGCTGAAGACATAGGGATGGGGGACCTTCCAGCCCGGAGGGCAGGGATCGAAGAGCGTCTTGGTCGTGGTCTGCCCGACGGTATAGCCCGTAGGATTGCCCCACAGTTCGTTGTTGCGGTAGGAAGGGCCGTTGCCGCGGCCGCCGCCCCAGTACCAGTCGTAGGAGCTGCCCGAGGTGGTGGCGATGAATACTTCGGGATGCGCCGTCGCATAGTAGGTGTTGCCCGTATAACCCGCATACTGCCCGACACTGCCGGTCGACTGCACGACCGTAGCACTCGACAGATAGGCGTGGGGCACGCTCTCCTGGTCGAAGATCACCGTCCCCCACGGAAACGGATCCTTGCGTCCCCACTGGAAGAGCGACGCCCGGAACGAGCGGGCATAGGGCCCGTCCTCCTTGTAGATCGCCCCGAGGTTGCGATCCATCATCACGGCCGAGCCCGCGCCGTAAGCCGTCTCGTAGGTCGAATACATCACGTAGGTCTCGGCCAGCGACTCCAGTCCCGCGGCATCCTGGTCCGAGACCCAGATGTGCCAGCTCCACAGCGCCTCGGACGACGTCGCATCGGGATAGAGCCCGATCACGGCATTACCGCCCAACGACGTGGGACGCCCCGTAAGCGAGAAGGTAATCCGCGAATCGGCGTATGAAATGCTGCCCGGTTCGATCAGTCCGGGAGCGCTCTGCCAGATGAGCCGGGCGACGCCCGACGAGGGCAGATCCGCCGACAGCGTGCGCCCCTCGTACTGCTGCACGGCCTGCTGCAACCCCGGCGTGATGACACCGTTGCCGGCCGTCGACGCATCGAACGAATAGCTCTGCGACGGCAGGTTGACGACATAGCAGTTGGCCGTCCCTCCGGCCGAGAGGTCGATCGTCGGCTGCGGCGCCGTCCCCGAGGAGAGATTCTGCCGGATGACCTTCATCTGCCCGGCCGAAATGACGATACCCGGCAGCGCCGTCGTCGACGTATAGCCGTCGGCCGTCTCCACGACGACATACACCTCGCCGTTGCCCTGCGAATAATCGGCCGGATTGACCACCACATAGGTACGGAGCGTATCGGCCCCCAGCACGGGCTGGTTCGTGAAATCCACGCCGCAGGAGTTGATCTGCGCCGATCCCGAGGCGTAGGTTGCCGTATTGTTGGCCGTTGTCGCCGTCAGGTCGAAGGTGAAATCGCCCGCCATGTTCGACGTCCCGACCAGCGACCCGTCCGACTGCACCGTGGCGGCATCCGTCGAATAGAGCGTCACCGAAGCCACGCTCTTGCCGGCCATGGCGCCCGATCCCGTCAAATCGACCTCCACCACGGCAAAGGCATGCCGGAAGGAGAGCGCTCCGAAATCACCCGTCGTGCTCCGGAGCGCCCCGGAGACGAGAAAATCCCACTCCCCGAGATGCGACGAGTCGCCCGCGGCAAGTTGCGACTGCTGCGACGCGAGCGTGCAGGCTACACCCGTGGCATCCGCCGAACTCTGTGTCGACGAATAAGGGAAATAGGCATAGAGCGTATAGGAGGCCGAATCGGCCGCCAGCGCAATATCGCCCGTAAAAAGACCGCTCGCCGCAGGGTCCGAGCCCGCGAAGACCAGCGGCGCATTGACCGTCGTGAAGACATCGCCGCTCATGACATAGACACCGATCGTGTCGCCCGGAGACCACAGCACGCTGTAGCCGTCATCGGCCAGCTGCGTGCGCGTTGCGGGCACCGAAGCCTCGATGCTGACCCGGCGCGTCACCGTCTGCGGCCGCGAAGCCCCCTCACCGGACTCCTCCCGGGTGCAGGCCCATAGCAGGCCGCACCCCACAACCGCCCATACGATCCGTTTCATTGCCACTCCTCCCGGTCGAATCCCTCGACCCCGGCGTCCACCGAGGTGGCGAAGCCGCTCTCGACGGCGACCTCCACCAGTTCGATCGCCGGTTTTACATACGTTGTACGTTCCATAGTTGTCGGTTTCTGAATAAACTCCGGCAACCTGCGCACATACCGTACCAACGTCATGCGCCGTCCGGTCGGAAGGAGAGTCCGTTCGGACACACGGCAAAAAAAAGCGGGTTCCCGGAAAACCGGGAACCCGTATCGGTTGTGATGCGGCGGATGGTGCCTGCCTTACTTCTGGAGCTCGGCCAGGGCAGCCTTGGCCGACTCGACGGCCCCGCCGGCGGTCACCTTCTGGAAAGCCTCGATTGCCTGCGGCTTCATCTCGCGGGCGTTGTAGGCAACACCCAGCAGGTGGTACATCAGCGACTTGTCGGCCTCGTCGGTCTGGGCGGCGGCGGCAGCCTCACCCAGCTCGATCACCTTGGCATAGTCCTTCTTGCCGGCATAGGCCTGCAGACGGATGTTCTGCGCCAGCGCATTCTCGGGGTTCTTCTCGAGCATCTTGTCGGCTGCGGCGATGATGGCGTCGTTGTCGTTGGCAGCCTGCAGCTTGGCAACCATGTTGTTCGTATAGAGCTGGATCATCTCCTTGGCCTTGGCAGCATCCTCGGCATACTTGGGATGGGTCTTCGAGGCCACGGCTTCGTAGACCTCCATACCCTTCTCGTACTCCTCCATGTTGCCGCTCGACATGAACAGCTCGCAGTAGCTCATGGCCAGGTTCAGCGCCATCGTCGTATTGTCGGGATCGGCCGCGTAACCCTTCTCGAAGATCGAGACGGCGGTCAGATAGTCCTTGCTGTTGAAAGCGTCGCCACCCTTGATCTGATAGATTTTGGCCACCCAGGACTTCGACTTGGAGGCCTGGTTCATGTCGCCGTAAAGCTCGGCCAGCTCGGCCGACTTCTCGAAATTGGCCAGCGCCTCGTCATACTGCTTCGTGCGGACGTTGTTGCCACCCTGCATGAAGTAACAGCGCGGCAGCGACGCCTTGGCCGTAGCCACCAGCGATGCGGCATCGGGGTTGTCGATTCCCTGCTCGATGACCTGCTCGAACTTCGCGGCCGCGCCGGCAAAATCCTTGGCGCCGTAAGCTGCGGCACCCTCGTTGAAGATGGCCGTTACATCCTGCGCCGACAGCGATACGGACGCCAGCAGCGCAAATACCGAAAACAATAACTTTTTCATTCTCTCCTATGCGTTTTTTATAAGTTTTTCATCTCCGCGCCCTGCCTGGTAGGCACGTTGGATGCAAATTTAGTAATAATTTTCCTTTTTTCAAATGCTAAATACGCAGAGAGGCAAAAAATGAGCTCATCAGTGCCTCGCACTCCCCGGCGAGCACCCCGCGCGTCAGCGTGGTCTTCGGATGGAAGACCGTCTCCGAGTAGCGGCGGTAGCCCCGCTTGGGGTCGTCGGCGCCCCACACCACGCGGCTCACCTGCGCCCAGCCGATGGCCCCGGCGCACATGATGCAGGGCTCGACCGTCACGTAGAGCGTGCACCCCTGCAGGTACTTGCCGCCGAGCGTCGTCGCGGCGGCCGTCAGCGCCTGCATCTCGGCGTGGGCCGTGGGGTCGGCAAGCGTCTCGACAAGGTTGTGGCCCCGCCCCACGACGGCGCCGCCGGCAACGACGACCGCCCCGATCGGCACCTCGTGCTGCTGCAGCGCCTTGCGCGCCTCGGCCAGTGCCAGGCGCATGAACTTTTCGTCTTCGCTCCGCTGTGGTTCCATCGTGTCCGTTTTTTTTGCAAAAATAGCGTTTTCACGAAAAAAAGCCCGCTCCGGCAGCGGTTTTTCGGATCGCGCGGGGCCCGTCGTTCCCGATTTGCAGATTTGCCCCGTTTTCCTTTCCGATTCCGAAACCTTTTTGCTAACTTTGCCCGTTACTTGGGAACTAACGAACAAAAAACACACCATATTATGTACAGAACCCATACGTGCGGCTGTCTGAGAGCCGAAAACGTCAACGAAACCGTCACCCTCGCGGGGTGGGTCCAGAAAGTGCGGAACCTCGGCGCCATGACCTTCATCGACCTGCGCGACCGTTACGGCATCACGCAGATCGTCGTCGAGGAGCACTCGGCACAGGAGGTGCGCGACGCGGCGGCCCGCATCGGCCGCGAGTGGGTCATCCAGGTCACGGGGCGCGTGCTCGAGCGCGAGTCGAAGAACCCGAAGATGGCCACGGGCGACATCGAGGTGGCCGCCGAGCGGATCACCGTCCTCAACGAGGCGCTGCTGCCTCCCTTCACGATCGAGGAGGTGTCGGACGGCGGCGACGACCTGCGCATGAAGTACCGCTACCTCGACCTGCGGCGCCCGCCCCTGCAGCGCAACCTGATCCTGCGCCACAAGATGGCCCAGGAGATCCGCCGCTTCCTCGACTCGGAGGGATTCCTCGAGATCGAAACCCCCTACCTGGTGGGCTCGACGCCCGAGGGGGCACGCGACTTCGTCGTACCGAGCCGCATGAACCCCAACCAGTTCTACGCTCTGCCGCAGTCGCCGCAGACGCTCAAGCAGCTGCTCATGGTCGCCGGCTACGACAAGTATTTCCAGATCGTGCGCTGCTTCCGCGACGAGGACCTGCGCGCCGACCGCCAGCCCGAATTCACGCAGATCGACTGCGAGATGTCGTTCGTCGAGCAGGAGGACGTGCTGGAGGTCTTCGAGCGGTGGGCCAAGCACATGTTCCACGAGGTGCTGGGCCTCGACTTCCGCGAGCCGCTGCGCCGCATGCCGTGGATCGAGGCGATGGAGAAGTACGGTTCGGACAAGCCCGACCTGCGCTTCGGCATGGAGTTCTCCGACCTGACGGAGCTGGCCAAGGGCCACGGCTTCAGCGTCTTCGACGAGGCCGAGTACGTCACGGGCTTCGCCGCGACGGGCTGCGCGACCTACACGCGCAAGCAGATCGACGCGCTGACCGAATACGTCAAGCGCCCGCAGGTGGGGGCCAAGGGGCTCATCTGGATCCGCGTCGAGGAGAACGGCACCAAGTCCTCGATCGACAAGTTCTACACTCCGGACGAGGTGCGCGCGATGGCCGACCGCTGCGGTGCGAAGGCCGGTGACATGGTCTTCATCCTCTGCGGCAAGAAGTTCAAGGCGCTCACGCAGCTCTGCGCCCTGCGCCTGGAGGTGGCCCAGCAGCTGGGGCTGCGCGACCCGAAGAAGTTTGCGCCGCTGTGGGTCGTCGACTTCCCGATGTTCGAGTGGGACGAGGAGACGCAGCGCTTCTACGCCATGCACCACCCCTTCACCTCGCCCAAACCCGAGGACGTGCAGTACCTCGAAAGCGATCCTGGCCGCGTGCGCGCCAACGCCTACGACTTCGTCTGCAACGGCACGGAGATCGGCGGCGGCTCGATCCGTATCCACGACGCCAAATTGCAGGCGCAGATCTTCAAGTGCCTGGGCTTCACGCCCGAGCGGGCGCAGGAGCAGTTCGGCTTCCTGATGAACGCCTTCAAGTTCGGTGCGCCCCCTCACGGAGGTCTGGCCTTCGGTTTCGACCGGCTCTGCTCGCTCTTCGGCGGCTCGGACTCTATCCGCGACTACATCGCCTTCCCGAAGAACAACGCCGGCCGCGACGTGATGCTCGACGCCCCGTCGCGGCTCGACCAGGCGCAGCTCGACGAACTCTACCTCGAACTGCGCAAGCCCGAGGCATAGCCGCCCCGTGCTCCCGCATACGCGAAAAGCCCGAATCGGATTCGGGCTTTTCGCATGTCGGGAGTTTGCCGGACGGGAAAAAATCCGTACTTTTGAACGACAAACCACACCGCCATGTCGAACATTCCATTGGCCGAACGCCTGCGTCCCCATACGCTCGACGACTACGTCGGGCAGGAGCACCTCGTGGGCAAAAACGGCGTCTTCCGCAAGTTTTTCGAGACGGGAAACGTCCCCTCGTTCATCCTCTGGGGTCCCCCGGGCGTGGGCAAGACGACGCTGGCCAGGATCGTCGCCTCGCAGCTCGAGCGCCCCTTCTTCACCCTCTCGGCCGTGACGTCGGGCGTCAAGGAGGTGCGCGAGGTGATCGAGTCGGCGCGCAAGCAGCGCTTCTTCGACCAGCGGGCGCCCTTCCTGTTCATCGACGAGATCCACCGCTTCAACAAGTCGCAGCAGGACTCGCTGCTCGGCGCCGTCGAGCAGGGGGTCGTCACCCTGATCGGCGCCACGACCGAGAACCCCTCGTTCGAGGTGATCTCGCCGCTGTTGAGCCGCTGTCAGGTCTACATCCTCAAGCCGCTCGAGGACAAGGACCTCGAGGTGCTGCTCCACCGGGCCCTGACCACCGACACGGAGCTGCGCGAACGCGAGATCGAGGTCGTGGAGACCGGTGCGCTGCTACGCTTCGCCGGAGGCGACGCCCGCAAGCTGCTCAACATCCTGGACATCCTCGCCGGAGCCACCGACGGCAAGCTGACCATCACGGACCGGTACGTCACCGACTGCCTCCAGCAGAACATCGCCCTCTACGACAAGCAGGGCGAGCAGCACTACGACGTCATCTCGGCCTTCATCAAGTCGGTGCGGGGCAGCGACCCCAATGCGGCGATCTACTACCTGGCGCGCATGCTGGCCGGGGGCGAGGAGCCGCGCTTCATCGCCCGGCGGCTGGTGATCCTTGCCTCGGAGGACATCGGGCTGGCCAACCCCAACGCGCTGCTGCTGGCCAACGCCTGCTTCGACACGGTGCACAAGATCGGCATGCCCGAGGCGCGCATCACGCTGGCCGAGACGACGATCTACCTGGCCACAAGCCCCAAGAGCAACTCGGCCTACATGGCCATCAACCGGGCTCTGGCAATGGTCGAGCACGACACGACGAACCGCCCCGTGCCGCTGCACCTGCGCAACGCCCCGACACGGCTCATGAAGGAGGCCGGCTACGGCAAGGACTACAAGTACGCCCACGACTACGCCGGGCACTTCGCCGAGCTGGAGTTCCTGCCCGAGTCGCTCGCCGGAACACGCTTCTACGAACCCGACGAGCAGAATGCCGCCGAGGCGAAGATCGCCGAGCGCATCCGCACGCTCTGGAAAGGCAAATACTGATCCCGATGAAACGCATAGGCATCCTTTCGGACACGCACGGCACGTTCGACGAGCGGCTGCGGGAGTTTTTCCGCGACGTCGACGAAATCTGGCACGCGGGCGACATCGGCTCGCTCGAGCTGGCCGACCGCATCGCCGCCTTCAAGCCCCTGCGCGCCGTCTCGGGCAACATCGACGGCGGCCTCACGCGCCGCGTCTACCCGCAGTTTCTGACCTTCACGTGCGAGGAGGTCCCCGTGCTGATGACCCACATCGGCGGCTACCCGCGCCACTACGCCCCGCACATCGTCGACCGCATCCGGGCCGTGCGGCCGCGCCTGTTCGTCTGCGGGCACTCGCACATCCTGCGCGTGATGTACGACGAGGTCTACGACCTGCTGGCCGTGAATCCCGGCGCCGCGGGCGAATACGGCTTCCACCGCACGCGCACGGCCGTGCGGCTGGTCATCGACGGCGCCCAAATGCGCGACATGGAGGTCGGCGAATGGCCGCGCCGCGGGCAGAAGCAGTAACCGTCCGCAGGTCCCTCACCCGAATGTGCGACAGATGCGTCCGAATGCGGCATGCGAACGGATCGTTCTGCGAATCAATGCGATAAAATTCCGGAAAAGGTCCCGTTGCACAAAAAACGGGACCGGAGAGGCAATCGCCTCCGCCACACCGCCGACGGGCGCCGGAACACGCTGATCCGAAACGGTTTAGGACGACCGCCACACCGTCGGGCCGCGCCCCGGCACAAGGGTAATACGCTGACAATCAGCAATCGTTTCAAATATGTAAACAAATCCGCCCACACAATACACGGTTGCGTCGTGCCGTTATCGGGACGGAAACCAAACGACGACGCACATGCAACTGAAAATCTCGAAGACGCTCGAAGGCATCATCGCCCGGGCGGCATTCAACACGACGAAAGCGGGCATGACCCACTCGCTCAAGGACATCCTCACGCTGGAGCTGCTCCGCGAAGAGGGGTCTCTCGCCTATCAGCTGCTCTCCTCCCGGCTCAAGGACTGGGAGCTCTACCAGATACGCCTGCGCATCGAGCGCGACATCCTCGCCGCCGACGGGCAGGGCCCCGCGCCCGACGCCTTCTACCGGGCATTCACCGACGAACTGCGCTCCTCGGTCGAGGGGACGACACGCAGCATCTCGACCGCCCATGCGCTGCTGGCCATCGTGCGCGACCGCACGACCGCCACGGCCCGCGTGCTCGAGATGTACGGCATCACGGCCGACTCGCTCTCCGGAGAGCTGCGCCGGCTCGCCACCGAGGAGGAGTTCCGGCCCGTGCTGCGAATCGGCATGGCGGGACCCGGCAACGACCGGGAGGCCGGGGCGGCGCCCGCGGAGCAGCTGCTCGACCGCTTCGGCACGGACCTCACGCAGCTGGCCCGCGAGGGGCGCATCGACCCGGTCGTGGGGCGCGATGCGGAGATCGAACGCGTGGTGCAGATCCTCTCGCGCCGCCGGAAGAACAACCCGATCCTGATCGGCGAGGCCGGCGTGGGCAAGAGCGCCGTGGTCGAAGGGCTGGCCCTGCGCATCGCCCGCGGCGAAGTGCCCTGCACGATCGCCGACAAACGGATCTTCTCGCTCGACGTCTCGTCGCTCGTCGCCGGGACGAAATTCCGGGGCGAGTTCGAGGAGCGCATGCAGCAGCTGCTCGACGAGTTGCGGCGCTCGCGCGAGACGATTCTCTTCATCGACGAAATCCACACGATCGTCGGCGCCGGCGCCACGCAGGGGAGCCTCGACACGGCCAACATCCTCAAGCCGGTCCTCGCACGCGGCGAGCTGCAGACCATCGGCGCCACGACGCTCGCCGAATACCGGGCCAACATCGAGAGCGACACGGCCCTCGAGCGCCGCTTCCAGCGCGTGCTGGTCGAGCCGACAAGCCCCGAGCAGACGCTGCGCATCCTGCGCAACATCGCCCCCCGCTACGAGGCGCACCACCGGGTCCGCTACACGGACGACGCGCTCAGCGCCTGCGTGGAGCTCACCGCACGCTACGTCACCGACCGCCACTTCCCCGACAAGGCGATCGACGTGCTCGACGAAGCAGGCGCCCGCGCGCACCTCGCAACGGCCCGCGAGCCGGAGGAGCTGCGCCGCCTCGAGCAGGAGCTGGCGCAGACGCGACAGGCCGGACGCGAGGCCGTCGAAGCGCTGGTCTACGAGCAGGCGGCCGCGGCGCGGCTGCGCGAAAGCGCCCTGCGTGCGGTGCTCGACGAACGCCGCACGGCGTGGCGGCGGCAGAGCGAGGAGCATCCGGCGCAGATCACCGCAGCGGACATCCGCGCCGTCGTCACGGCCATGACGGGCATCCCGGCCGAGCGCATCTCGGAGAGCGAGAGCGCCCGGCTGCGCACGCTGCGCGACCACCTTGCCCGGCGCATCGTGGGCCAGTCCGAGGCCGTCGAGCGCATCGCCGGCACGATCCGCCGCGCCCGCGCCGGGCTGCGCGAGGAGGGCCGCCCGATCGGCGTCTTCCTCTTCGTCGGCCCCACGGGCGTGGGCAAGACGCTGCTTGCGAAGGAGGTGTCGAAGTGGCTCTTCGACGGAGAGCGCGGACTCATCCGCCTCGACATGAGCGAATACGCCGAAAAGCACAACGTCGCCCGCCTGATCGGCTCGCCGCCGGGATACGTCGGCTACGGCGAGGGCGGGCAGCTGACCGAGGCCGTGCGGCGGCAGCCCTATGCCGTGGTGCTTCTGGACGAGATCGAGAAGGCCCACCCCGAGGTCTTCAACACGCTGCTGCAACTCTTCGACGAGGGGCACCTGACCGACGGCACGGGACGCCGCGTCGATTTCCGCAACACGATCGTCATCATGACCTCGAACGTCGGGTCGCGCGACGCCGCACAGCGCGCCGTGCGGGTCGGCTACGACACGGCGTCGAAGGAGACGGCTGCCGCGACGGCCCCGGCGGCGGAGTACCGCCGGGCGCTGGAGCGGACCTTCTCCCCGGAGTTTCTGAACCGCATCGACGACATCGTGCTTTTCCGGCCGCTGGCGCTCGGCGACGCGGAACGGATCGTCGACCTGGAGCTCGCCGCGCTGCTCGAGCGCACGCTCCGTCTGGGCTACCGGCTCCGGGTGACCCGAACGGCCCGCCGGCGCCTCGCCTCGATGGGCTTCGAGGCCCGCTACGGCGTGCGGGCGCTCAAGCGCACCCTCACCGAGCAGGTCGAGGAGCCGCTCTCGACGCTCATCGTCGACGGTCGGCTGCACGAGGGCGACACGATCGTCGTCGAATCGGACCGCGGCAGCGGCATCCGGCTGCGCGTGGCCTGACCGCCGACAGGCCGAAAAAGGGACGGGAAGGGGCGAAAAGGCTCCCTTCCCGTCTTCGTTTGCGGACACGCAGCGGCGTCCCCGACCGAAAAAGAGGCACAAAACGGCGGCCGACGCCCCTTTTCAGAGATTATTTCTTACCTTTGCGCACCTATGTACAGATTTTCGACATACAAGGAGCAATACCGGGCCAACCTGAAGCTGGCCCTGCCCGTCGTGCTCACGCAGCTGGGGCAGATCCTCACGCAGTTCGCCGACAACCTGATGGTCGGCCGCTACGGCGGCGACGACCCCACGCCGCTGGCCGCCGTATCGTTCGGCGGATCGGTCTTCTTCATCCTCTTCATCGCCGCGATCGGCGTGGCCCTCGGCCTCACGCCCCTCGTCGGGGAGCTCTACGCGCAGGGAGACCGGCGCCGCTCGGCCACGCTGCTTCAGAACGGCATCCTCTTCTTCACGGTGCTGGGCCTCGCCATCGGCGCACTGCAGTACGCCGCCATCCCGCTGCTCTACCACATGGGGCAGCCGGTCGATGTCGTCGACATGGCCATCCCCTACTACCGGATGCTGGTCGTGAGCATGCCCTTCATCATGCTCTTCTTCGCCTTCAAGCAGTTCCTCGAAGGGGTGGGCAACACGAAGGTCGAGATGGTCGTCACGATCATCGCCAACCTGGCCAACATCTTCTTCAACTGGCTCTTCATCTACGGCAACCTCGGCTTTGCGGAGATGGGTGCCGAGGGCGCCGGGCTCGGCACGCTGCTCTCGCGCATCCTGGCCCCCGTGCTCATGATCGCCTACTTCTACCGCCAGCGCCGCTACCGCATCTACCTGACGGGCTTCTCGCCGCGCACCTTCTCGTGGCGGGCGGTCCGTGACCTGCTGCGCATGGGGCTGCCCATTTCGCTGCAGATGTTTCTCGAGTCGTCGGCCTTCGTCAGCACGGGCATCATGATGGGATGGCTCGGAAAGGTGGCCATGAGCGCCAACCAGATCGCCACGACGCTGGGCAACTGCGCCTTCATGATCGTCATGTCGATCGGCGCCGCCACGACGATCCGCGTATCGCACTGCTACGGCGCGCGCAACATCGGCGAGCTGTCGCTCGCGGCCAGGGCCTCGATCCACCTCGTCCTGGCATGGAACGCCTTTGCGGCGCTGGTCTTCATCTCGCTGCGGCACTTCATCCCGACGCTCTTCACCTCGAACGCCGAGGTGATCGCCATCACCTCGCAGCTGCTCGTCTTCGCGGCGCTCTACCAGCTCTCCGACGGACTGCAGAACGTCTCGATCGGCATCCTGCGCGGCATCCAGGACGTCAAGGTCATCATGCCGATCGCCTTCATCTCCTACTGGCTGCTGAACCTGCCCGTGGGGTATCTGTTCGGCTTCACGCTCGGCATGGGTCCCTCGGGGCTCTTCCTCGGCTTCTCGTTCGGCCTCTCGATGGCGGCGCTGCTGCTGATTCTGCGCATCCGGCGCAGCGTGCGGCGGTTGTACGCCACGAATTGAATTTTTTTTCGTATCTTTACGCAAATTATACCCCGATGGATAACGAAAAACAATACGACCATACCTGCTGCAAACCCGAAATCGGCCGCGGCTGCGCCTTCTGCGACTGCGGCGACGAGATAGAGGCACGCCCCTGCGACGGCTGCTTCAAGCTCCACGAAACACCGTGGCTCGAGGGCTACCCCGTCAACGAGCCCACCGACATCGTGGAGGTGCGCTTCAAGAACACGCGGCGCTCGTTCTACCAGAATGTCAACAACCTGCCGCTCAAGGTCGGCGACATCGTCGCCGTGGAGGCGTCGCCCGGACACGACATCGGCATCGTCTCGATGACGGGCGACCTGGTGGCGCGGCAGATGCGCCGCACGGGCTTCAACCCCTACAACGGCGAGTACAGGAAGATCTACCGCAAGGCCAAGCCCTACGACATCGAGCGCTGGCAGGAGGCCATCGCCCTCGAGCACGAGACGATGATCGCCTCACGGCAGATCGCTGCCGACATGGGGCTCAACATGAAGATCGGCGACGTCGAGTACCAGGGCGACAAGATCAAGGCGATCTTCTACTACATCGCCGACGAGCGCGTCGACTTCCGCGAGCTGATCAAGGTCTTCGCCGAGCGCTTCCACATCCGCATCGAGATGAAGCAGATCGGCGCCCGTCAGGAGGCCGGACGCATCGGCGGACTGGGCGCCTGCGGCCGCGAGCTGTGCTGCGCGTCGTGGATGTCGAGCTTCTCGAGCGTCACGACGAGTGCCGCCCGCGTGCAGGACATCTCGCTCAACCCGCAGAAGCTCGCCGGGCAGTGCTCGAAGCTCAAGTGCTGCATGATGTACGAATACGACGCCTACGTCGACGCCCGCAAGGAGTTCCCGCGGCTGCGCGAACCGCTGCAGACGGTCGACGGCGAGTGGTTCCTCGTCAAGAGCGACATTCTCGCCGGCACGATGACCTTCTCCTCGTCGAAGGAGACGATGTCGAACCTCACGACGCTGCCCGTCGGGCGCGTGAAGGAGATTCTGGCGCAGAACCGGCAGGGCGTGCGCGTCGAGCGGCTGCAGCAGGCCGACGACATCCGCCCGGCGGCCGACGAGCCGACCTACCGCTCCGAGGAGGACAGCATCACGCGCTTCGACCAGGCCAGGCGCCGCAAGCGCGGCGGCCGCAACCGCAACCGCGGCGAACGGACCCCGCAGCAGGGGGCCGGGACGCAGACGGCGCAGCCGAACAACGCTTCGGACGAGACCGGAAGAGAGAACGGCCGGCGCCGGCAGAGTGAAAACGGCGGCCGCGAAGGGCAGCCGCGCGGAGCCCGCGCCGAGCAGCGGCAGCGCCGCAACGAACGCAACGAGCGCAACGAGCAGCCCCGCAACGAACAACCCCGCAACGAGCAGTCCCGCGGCGAACAGCCTCGCAACGGGCAGCCGGAGGGTACGGCAAACGCCGCTGCGGAGAGTCCCCGCGCGGAGGAGCGCAACAACCACCGCGGCCGTAACAACCGCAACGCCGGCAACCGGCCCCGCAGCGAGGCGGAGCAGGGCGGCGGCGAGCACAACGGCGACGGACACGAAAATGCCAGCCGCGAAGGCGGCCGCAACCGCCACGGCCGCAACAACCGCAACCGCCGGGGCAACGGCGGCAACGGCAACACCCCGGCCGAAGGCGGCCCCCGGGATGAAAACAACCGCGAAGGCAGCCGGAGCGAAGGGCCCCGACCCGAAAGCAACCGCGGCGAAGGTAACCGCAGCGAAGGGGGCAATCCGGGGGCTTCGCACGGCGAAAACTGACGCTCGGCGATGAAGCAGTCCATGTCGGAGGGCACTCCCGCGGCAGAAGCGGTCGAAAAGCGGCAGCAACCGGATAGGCAGCGGCATACCGGCCGCATGGCGGCGCTGCTTCTCCCGCTGCTTGCCGCCGTATGCTGCGGCAGCTGCATCACGCCGCGGCTGTCGGTTGCCGCGGATACGGACCCGGTGGCGTGGCAGCAGGCGGCCGAGGTCACGATCGCGAACGACGATACGCTGGCACGGCGCGACCTCGCCCTCTTCCTGCGCTGCAACGACCGCTTCGGAGAGGATACGCTGACGGTGCACATCACCCTCCTGACGCCCGACTCGCTGCGCTTCGGGGAGCCCTTCCTGCTGACCCTGCGGCACGACCGCCGGACGGCAGCCCTCGCCTCCGAGGCCGTCATCCCCTACCGCCGCCGCGTGCGCTTCGGCCGCACGGGCGACTACCGCATCCGCATCACGCCGGCACGCCCCGTCCGCGGGGTCGAGGCTGTCGGCATCCATATCGTAAACGAATAGACAACATGGGCAAAGACAAGCTCCGCAAATTCCGCGAGAACCTGACCTTCGCATGCTTCGTGCAACCCGATTTCGACGAGGTATTCCGCCACGACCATCCCCTGAAGGGGCACTGGGGGCGCGACTTCTTCCACAACGACCACCCCATTGTACTGGAGCTCGGCTGCGGCAAGGGCGAGTATACCGTGGCGCTGGCCGAGCGCGACCCGTCGCGCAACTACATCGGCGTTGACATCAAGGGGGCGCGGATGTGGCGCGGGGCGAAAACCGCCACCGAGCGCGGCATGCGGAACGTCGGCTTCCTGCGCACGCGCATCGAGTTCATCACGTCGCTCTTCGCCGAGGGCGAGGTCGCCGAGCTGTGGATCACCTTCCCCGACCCGCAGCTCAAGAGCCGCCGGGCCAAGAAGCGCCTCACCTCGCCGCTCTTTCTGGAGTACTACGCACAGCTGCTGCAACCGGACGGCTGGATCAACCTCAAGACCGACTCGCAGCACCTCTACGGCTACACGAACGAGGTGATCCGCCACTTCGGCCTGCCGTGCGAGGTCTCGAATCCCGACATCTACGGCTCGGGCTACGCCGACGAGGTGCTCTCGGTCAAGACCGCCTACGAACAGCAGTTCCTGCGCATGGGGCTGCCGATCACCTACACGCGCTTCGCGCTCGGCGGGCAGCGCGACTTCCCGTGGTTCGAGTGGGAAGAGGACGAGAAACTCGAAAAGGACAACGAAGAAGCACGAAAGAGCAGGCCCTGAAGCCTGCTCTTTCCGTTTTCCGGCATCGGGGTCCGGAATCCCGACCGGCCCGTCCCGCATCTTTACTTTTTACCTTTTACCTTTCACTTCTCACTTTCACTTTTCGCCCTCTCCCGCACTTTTTACCTTTCACTTTTCACCTTTCACTTTTCACCTTAATAAAGGTTCCGCGCGGCGTGCGGATTTCGAGGCGCGTCCATCCGGGCGGCAGCACGGCCTCCTCGAGCTGCACCACCCCGTCGGGGGTGATCTCCAGCCCGCCGAAGCCGAACATCACGGCCTGCAGCAGGCCGCCCGCCCCGGTCATGAAGTAGGGATTGCCGCTCGTGGCCGTCTCGGCAAAGGCCCCGAAGGGCGGCCGGAGGTTGGGCCGGTAGGCGCGGCGGAACATCTCGGCGGCCCGCTCGGCCATCCCCAGCCGCGCATACTGCACGGCAAAGACCGAATAGCTCATCGCGGGGCCGTTCTGCGGGTCGATGCGGTGCTCGTAGTAGGCCAGATCGCGCAGCAGCGTTTCGCGGTCGGTGACGATCCCGAGCGGATAGCCCAGCAGGTTGGCGTCCGCCTGCTTGATCTGCTCGCCCGCATAGGCGGCATGCTCGCGCGTCACCCCGTCGTCGAAGCGCAGGATGCGCAGCCCGGCGGCGATCCGGCGCCACAGGGGATCGGGCTCCTCGCCGCACAGCTCGGCCGCGGCGGCGGCATACTCCAGCGCCCGGCGCACGGCCCCGTTCGTAAAGGCGTTGTCCGTTACGCCCACGGCGTATTCGTTGGCACCGATGACGTTGCGGATCGAGTAGCTGCCGTCGTCGTTCGGCGTCACGCGGTCGCACCAGAAACGGGCCACTTCGTGCAGCAGCGGCCACCCCTCGCGGCGCAGCCACGTCCGATCGCGCGTCACGCAGTAGTAGTTCCAGCAGGCGATGGCCACGTCGGCCGTCACGTGGTGCTCGAGCGGCCCCGTCAGGGCAAAGGTCGGCGTGCACTCCTCGCCGCGGTCATCCCCCTCCCAGGGGAACATCGCGCCCCGGTAACCGTGAACATAGGCCCGGCGTCGCGCGGCCGGCAGTCCGTCGACGCGGTAGTCGAGCATACCGCGCGCCAGCTCGGGATGCAGCACCAGCAGCGGCGGGTACATCCACAGCTCGGCATCCCAGAAAATGTGGCCGTTGTAGACGCCGCGGGCCGAAAGGCCCATCGGCGGGATACTGCGGCGGCTCCCCTCGCGGATCGAGCCGTAGAGGTTGTAGAGGGCAAAGCGCACGTCCAGCTGCGCTCCGGGATCGCCCCCGATCACAATGTCGCCACGCCACAGCTCCGCCCAGAGGCGTTCGTGCGCCGCAACAAGCGCCGCACGTCCCTCGCGGGCGGCGTAGATCGCCTGCCGCTCGGCTTCGTTCCACGGATCGGCGAACGACGCCGTCGTGCAGACCGTCCCCACGAGGGCCAGCGTCACCCGCTCGCCGCGCCGCAGCGCGATGCGCACCTCGCCGGGCCGCTCCTGCACGCAGGGGGCCTCGCAGAGAAAGGTCGACGAGGCGGCCACGTGGTCGCGCCCGCCGTTGTAGCTGCCCGACGAGCCCGTGGCAACGATCCGGCGGCCGTCGTCACAGAAGACCGTGCGCGCAGAGTGCGTCGTATCGGCAAAGTCCGCTGGGATCATGTGGCGGTTCACCAGGCGCAGTTCGACGTCGCGCGCGGCCGTCACCTCGACCTCCGCCATCAGGGCGCAGGGCATGTTGCGCAGGGCCCGGACGGCGTACTGCACCGTGACCTGCTCCGTCTCGAAACGCGTCGTGTGGACGGCGCGCCGCAGGTCGATCCACTGCGCACGGCGCCGGACATCAGCCGCCTTCACGCGGCGGCCGTCGACCTCGAGCTCCAGCCCGAGCGGATTGATCCCCTCCAGCACGCGGCACACCGATCCGTGCGAGCCTGCCTCGTAGGCGGCACCCAGCACGACGGGACCGAATGCAAAGGGGTCGCGCCCGACGGTCATGCCCACCTCGCCATTGGCCACCGCCACCGGGTAGTAGGCCGCCGCGGTATCGCGCGACAGAAGGATCCACCCCTCGTCGCAGGCCGCGGGCGTCCGCACCCCGTCTTCCGCCGCAGCGAACCGTTCCCGGCCCGCCGTCACGGATACCCGCTCGCGGCCGTGCGCCGCAGGGGTCCGGGCCCCGGCCTGCACCGCCGCCGCGGTGGATATGAGGGCCGCCAGCCAGAGGATGATTCCGCGCCGTATCATGCAGTTATTCGTGTTGCGGGAGGAAGGTCACGGCCTGCCCGCCGCGCGCCGCCATGACGATTTCGAGCGTGTCGGCCGCCGTCACCGTGCGCTCCTCGATGCGGTAGGCCTCGGGATTCGCGGCCGAGTCGGGGGCATCGGCATAGATCGTCGCCGTGTAGCGCACGCCGGGCTGCAGGAAGCCGAGCGGCTGCGTCAGCGTGCGCGCCTCGCCATCGGTGCCGGCGCCAAGGAAGAAGCGCTCGCCCGCACGGCGCGCCACGACGATATAATCGCCGATCTCGCCCTGCAGCGCCTCGGACCAGTCGCAGTCGGCGTCGAAGTCGCGGAAGAAGCGGAAGGCCGGGTGCCCCTCGTAGTTCTCGATCAGGTCGGCGGCCATCTGCAGCGGCGAGTAGATGATGACCCAGTTGGCGATCTGGCGCGCGAGCGTTGTCTTGATGCAGCAGTCTCCGTTGGGGCCGTTCCACTCGATGCGCCCCTTGTCGGCCTTCGCGCGCGAGTAGTCGATGTCGAAGATGCCCGGCGTGTAGTCCATCGGGCCGCTCAACAGCCGCACGAAGGGCAGCATGCAGAGGTACTCGGCCGAGTTGCCCTCCGACCAGGCGTTCCACTCCATGCCGCGGGCCCCCTCGCGTGTCATCATGTTGGGCCACGTGCGGCGGATGCCGGTCTCCTTGATCGGCTCGTGCACGTCGAGCATGATGCCGTAGCGGGCCGCCGTCTCGACGACGCGCTGGTAGTGCTGGACGCCGTACTGCGAATGGTGGAGGTAGCCCCCCTTGAAGCCTCCGGCGTAACCCGTCTTGAGGGTGCGGATGCCCAGCTCGGCGTAGCGCTGCATGGCAGCCTCCATCTGCCGCTCGAATTCGGGGATGTTGCCGCCCGTCTCGGCGTGCATCCACAGCTCGACACCCCGCTCGCGGGCATAGGCGGCGATGCGCTCCAGATCGAAGTCGGCATAGGGCTCCACGTAGTCGAAATGCTGGTTGCCGCCCCAGTTCTCCCAACCCTTGTTCCACCCCTCGAACAGCACGCCCTGGATGTTGTTTTCAGCCGCGAAGTCGATGTGCCGCAGGGCATTGGCCGTCGTGGCGCCGTGGCGCGGCCCCATCGTCCAAACCTGCGTGCCGAGGTGCATGCCCCACCAGACGCCGACGTACTTCTGCGGGGTGATCCACGACGTGTCGGCGATCTTCGAGGGTTCGTTCAGGTTGAGAATCAGCGCCGAATTGATGAGGTCGACGGCCCGGCTACCGATCTGCACCGTGCGCCACGGCGTGGTGAACGTCGCCGGGACGTAAGCCTTCACGCCGTCGGGCAGCGGCGCCAGGTCGGCCTTCAGCACCCCGGCCGAGTCGCGCCGCAGCACCATCTCGGGGTAGTCGTACAGAGCTGCCTCGTGCACCGAGCCGTAGAGACCCGCCGCCGTGCGGAACGTGAAGGGGGTGTTGGCGTCGGCGACCTCCGCGACGGGCAGCTCGCGGTACTGGAGCTCATAGGTCTCGAAGTTGCCCGGGATGGACCACGACAGCGTGCCGGGCTCGTCGGCGAAGCGGAACTCGGTCAGCTCGTCCGTCACCGCGAGGGTGTCGCACCCCGCGACGCTCCACTCGTAGCGGAACGCCACGCCGTCGTCGAAGGCCCGGGCGCGGAGCGTGAGGGCCACGTCGCCGGCGCCGCGCAGCGTGACGGTCATCTCGTTGCAGTGGTTGCGCACGAGTTTGTTCTCGCCCCAGGGCTGCGTCCACTCCTCATCGAAGGAGCTGTGGCGCACGGAGGCGATCCGCGCGCCGGCGATGAGCGCCTCGCGCGTGCGAACCCCCAGCCGCGAGGGGAGCAGCAGCGGCTCTCCGTCGACCTCGACGGACCAGGTCGGGCCGTCGGCATCGGCGGCGACACTCAGGGTGATGCGCCCGTCGGGCGAGGTCACCACGGGCCGCTCACCGCACGCGGAGCAGAACAAGAGGGCGCACAGGGACGCCAGCAAAGCGAAAAGAGGGGTACGTTTCATACGGATGGTCGGATTTGCGTTTTTTTGCATGAGTTGTCGGAATTATTCGTCCGTGCGGTCAAAGAAGTAGGGCGCACAGCGGTAGCCGCACCGCTCATAGAGCCGGCGCAGCTCCCCGAGCCGCACGCGGAAGCTCTCCATGTCGCGCCGGTCGCAGGCCCAGCCCACCTCGGCGAGGGCCGCCAGGCGCGGCAGCAGCATGTGCTGCAGGTGCGCCATGCCGGCGACGTATTCGGTCCAGAGGTTGGCCTGCACGCCGAGGATGAAAGGGCGCTCGGCCTCGGTCAGCTGGTCATAGGGGTCCAGCGCATAGACCTTCCCGACGGAGACGTAGCCGCCGATGCCCCACGGCTCCTGCCGCGGGTCCTTCGTCTGGTAGTAGTCGAAATAGCAGTGCGTGTTGGGGGTCATGATGGCGTGGTTCCCGGCCCGGGCGGCGGCGATGCCGCCCGCAGCGCCGCGCCACGACATGATCGTCGCACTCTGCGAGATGCCCCCTTCGAGAATCTCGTCCCAGCCGATCAGTTTGCGTCCGTGGGCGTTGAGCCACCGCTCGATGCGGTGGATGAAGTAGCTCTGCAACTCGTTTTCGTCGCGCAGCCCCTCCTCGCGGATGCGGCGCTGGCACTCCGGACAGCGCTTCCAGTTCTCCTTCGGGCACTCGTCGCCGCCAACATGGATGTACTCCGAGGGGAAGAGCGCGATCACCTCGGCCAGCACCTCCTCCATGAACTCGAAGGTCGTGTCGCGCCCGGCGCAGAAGACCTCGGGGAAGACGCCCCACAGCGTCTGCACCTTGTATCCCTCGCCGGCACACCCGAGCCAGGGATACGACGCCAGCGCCGCGGAGGCGTGGCCCGGCATCTCGATCTCGGGCACCACGGTGATGAAGCGCTCGGCGGCGTAGGCCACCACGTCGCGCACCTGCCTCTGCGTGTAGTAGCCGCCGTAGGGCTTGCCGTCGTAGGCCACCGAATTGTTGCCGAGCACCGTCTCCGCGCGGTGCGCACCGACGCGCGTCAGCTCGGGGTAGCGGAGAATCTCGATGCGCCACCCCTGGTCATCGGTCAGGTGCCAGTGGAAGCGGTTGATCTTGTGCAGGGCGAGGATGTCGATGAAGGTCTTGACCTCGTCGACCGTGAAGAAGTGGCGGCAGCAGTCGAGCATCGTGCCGCGGTAGGCGAACGTCGGTTCGTCCTCGATGCGCAGCGCCGGGAGTGCCGTGCCGTATTGGGAGACAAGCTGCCGCAGGCTCTGCAGGCCGTAGAAGACCCCGGCCTCCGTGCCGCCCTCGACCAGAAGGCCGTCGTGAGCAACCGTAAGCCGATAGGCCTCGGCACCGAGCGACTCGTCGAGCGTCAGGCGCAGCGGACCGTCGCTCTCCGCCACGGCGAGCCGCAGCCCCGCCTCGCGCTCCATCCACTGTGCAAACTGCTCCGCCACACGGAACAGCACGACGTTGTCCGCCGGGACGGAGATTCGCAGGCCGTCGGTCAGCTGCAGGCCTTCGCCCCCGTCACAGACGGCAAGCCGCGGCTGCGGCACAAGGGCCGGCGGTGCGGCCGCAAAAGCTCCGGCAGCCGTCAGCGCCGCGAGCAGAAGTAGGATCGTTTTTTTCATCGGTAACTGTTTTATCTGTCTGTTTTACAATCTGCAAAGCATCAAAATGTCCGCCGCACGAGCCCGGCGGGCCATTTCATGACGAATTTAGCGATTTTTTTCTTCCCCTGCAACCGCGCACGCCCCTTCGGGGTAAAAAACCGGCGCGGCGAAGCCCCGCCACCCTCCCCTTTCGCCCGATCGGAAGCCCCGGAACTCTTTTCTACTATTTTTTTCGTATAAAATTTGTTTTACTAAAAAATTAGTAGTATACTTGCATTGCGGGAACGGGTCTCGCCCTGCGGCGGCCCGGCCGCGCGAGCGGCATCCCGGACATGAAAATACGCAACAAACCACACAGCACAGATACGACCATGAACGAAAAGCAACCCACGGCCCTGACACGCGGCGAGGAGGAGATCATGCAGATACTCTGGCGGCTCGGCAACGCCGTCGTCAACGACATCATCGCCTCAACAGAGGAACCGCACCCGAAATACACGACGGTGGCCACCTTCCTGAAGATTCTCGAGAACAAGGGCTTCGTCCGCCACACGAGCGAGGGCAAGAGCCACCGCTACTGGCCCGCCGTGAGCAAGGAGGAGTACGCCCGCAGCGTCATGTCGACGATGCTCGACTCCTACTTCGACGGCTCGCTCGTCCAGCTCGTGTCGTTCTTCTCGCGCCACGAGCAGCTCTCGGCCCGCGAGATGGACGAGATTCTCGAAATCATGCGCCAGGCCGGCAAATAATCCCGCAGCACCATGAAAGAGCTCCTGACATACCTTGCCGAGGTCATCGCCTGCAGCGCCGCGCTCCTGGCGGCCTACGCCCTGCTGCTCGAACGCCGTGTGCGCTTCGGCTGGTGCCGGCGCTACCTCACGGCACTGCTGCCGCTCGCCGCGCTCATTCCGCTGCTGCGCATCCCCGTCTGGCCGGGCGAGGTCATCACCGCAACCACAGCGCCGGCAGCCCCCATCCCCGCCACGGCGTGGGCTCCCGTGCCGGAGGTGCTCCCCGCGGCCGAGCCCCTCGTTACGCCCCGCACGCTGCTGATCGCCGTCTGCCTGCTCGGGACCGCGACGCTTGCCGGGGCGATGCTCAGCGAGGCACTGCGCATCCGCCGCCTGCGCCGCCGCGCCACCGTCACGGATGCCGGGCGTCTGCACCTGGTGCGGACGCGGGAGCGCATCGCCTCGTTCTCGTTCTTCCGCTCGGTCTACGTCTGGGAGGGCACGTCGGGCGAGGAGATGCGGGCCGTGCTGATGCACGAGGCGAGCCACATCGCCCACCGCCACACGGCCGAACGCCTCCTGATGGAGACCTTCAAGGCCCTTCAGTGGTGGAACCCCGTGGCGTGGATCGCCGCGCGCCGCCTGACCGAAGTACAGGAGTTCGAGGCCGACCGCGACGTGCTGACGCAGGGCTTCGACCGCGAACGCTACATGCACACGATATTCCGCCAGCTCTTCGGCTATAGTCCGGACATAGCCAACGGGCTGCGGGACTCACTGACCAAAAAAAGATTCCAGATGATGACAACCAACCACACAAGCAGGCACGCCCTGCTGCGAGTGGCGGGCACGGTGCCCGTCCTCGCGGGGTTGCTGTGCGCCTTCTCGTTCACGGCGCAGGCAGCCCGCTTCGAAACCGAGTCCGGAGCAAGCCACGAGCGGGTCATCTACCTGCTCAACGGCCGCGAGGTTCCCGCCGCGGAGATCCGCGCCGCCGAACCCGAAGCGCTCACCGTCGACAGGTTCTACTCGTCGGAGAACCTTCCGGCCGGATACCGCGACCGCCATCCCGAGCTCGTCGTCGCCTTCACGGCCGAGGAGCCGCTCCGTCACTACACCCCGATCCGCATCGAGGGCACGGTGACCAATCCCGACGGCTCGCCGGCCGCCGACATCCTGCTCTACGCCGGCGCCATGGGTACGCACCCGCTCGACGCGGAGGCCTACCCCGCCCGCACGGACGCCGAGGGGCGCTTCTCGCTCACGGGTCCGGCCCGCGGATCGCTGACCTACGCCTCCAATACCGCAGAAAACTCCTTCACCCGTGTGACCACCTACGACAGCGAGGGGGCCGACCCCTACCGGATGCAGCTGGAAATCGCCGATCCCGATGCGGCAACCCCGCAAACGGACGCCGACGCCGCGGAACGCACCGCCGTGGAGCATCCGACGGATGCAACTGCCCGGACAGCACCGGCAGCAGCCAGTCAGCCGTTCGATCTCAAGTTCTACATCAGGCTGTGGAACCGGGACAACCGCGGCTTCTCAACCGACAACTACGCCGCGGGCGCCACACTGCGGATCATCGGCACGGACGTCACGACGCAGTCCGACAGCAAGGGCGAGGCCACGCTCACGGTAACCGAAGGGCAGGTCGTGGAGATCAATTACCCGGAATACTCCGCCGTCTCCGTCGTGGCGGAACCCGCGCGACGCGAGATCACCGTCACCCTGCGGTCCGAGAGCACGAAGCAGGCGGTCGGCCCGATCCCGACGGTCGACGAATACGGCGTCCGGCAGCGCCCGCTCTACATCATCGACGGCAAGGAGAGCTCCTTTGACCCGGGGCTGACGACAAACTCCGTCGAGTCGATCCAGCTGCTCAAGCCCGAGGAGGCCACGGCCAAATACGGCGAGCGCGGAAAATACGGAGCCGTGGAGATCACCACCACCGCCATTGACAACCTGAAGCACCCGAAGACCGCCTCCGCGGAGGAAGCGCCCGCCGGGCAGCAGCCGACGCCATCCGCTTCGGAAGACGACACGCCGTTCCTCGTCGCCGAAGAGATGCCGCTCTTCCAGGGCAAGGACCTCAACACCTTCCGCACATGGGTGCAGTCGCAGATCCGCTATCCGGCCGAGGCGCTCAAGCGCGGCATCGAGGGGCGCGTCGTCCTGTCGTTCATCGTCGAGCGCGACGGGTCGGTGAGCACCATCGAGCTGCTGCAATCCCCCGACCGGATCCTCTCGGAGGAGGCCCGGCGCGTCGTCTCCTCCTCGCCGAAATGGACCCCCGGTCGGCAAAATGGGCACCTCGTGCGCGTCCGCTATATGCTGCCCGTAGACTTCAGCATCCCGAAGAAGGAAACCGCTGCACAGTCGACCGCCGCACAGAAGCCGGGGCTGGCGTCGATGCAGTTTGAAATCGGGAACCTCAACGCCTTCCGCAGCTGGGCGATGCAGCACCTGCGCTACCCCGCCGGGGCGAGGGAGCAGCAGACGGAAGGGAGCGTCGTGGCCACCTTCACCGTCGGCAGGGACGGCCGGGTGGACGACATCCGCATCGCCGGTAAGCCCGACCCGCAGCTTGCCGAAGAGGTGCGCCGCGTCGTGAAGGCCTCGCCCGCCTGGAGTCCCGCTACGCGCAACGGCGAGGCGACGACCGTGACCGTCACGCTGCCCGTCTCGTTCCGGATTCAGGGCTCGGGGCATCCGCTGGAGGAGGTGCCCGCCGCCTCGGCAACGACCGTGGAGCGGATCGTCGTCACGGCGTTCCCGACCCCAGCCCGCGAAACGGCTCCCGATACGGCTTCCGCCACCCGCTGACAACCGCAACCAATCTTACCATAACGCGGAAGGCGGCGTCCACTCCGAAGTTCGGTGGACGCCGCCTCTTTTTCTACCGGTGAATCCGGCCGCGGAAGCTGCGCGGGTTATTCGAGCCCGAGCAGTTGCATGATCCGCTGCGAGAGCTGCGTATTGTCCATCACGCCCGTGATGCGGTCGGCTCCCGCGCCGTAGAGGTAGACCGGCACCATCGTGCCCGTATGGCCCGTCGTGGAGAAGGAGTAGTTCAGGCCGCTCTCCGAACGGGTGAAGTCCGCCTCGTTGCTCGGAATCGTCAGACCGCCCGTCTCATGGTCGGCCGTGACGACCACCAGCGTGCCGGGCGTGCGGTCGGCAAAGTCCATCGCCGCAGCCACCGTGCTGTCGAAGTCGCGCATCAGAAAGAGCAGCTCGTCGGCGTCGTTGCCGTGGCAGGCCCAGTCGATGAACGACCCCTCGACCATCAGCACGAAGCCCTTGTCGCGGCGCTCGGCCTCGGCGGAGAGCAGTTCGAGCGACCGGCGCGTGGCGTGGGCCAGGTAGCCCGCCCGCATGTCGTCGTCCAGCACACTCTCCTCGGCCACAACGGCCAGCAGGGGCAGCGCGTTGGCACGCTCGGCCTCGTCCATCGTTTCGGCCACGGCATAGCCGTCGCGGCGCATCACATCCAGCCAGCTGCCGCCCTCGGGCGACGCCTCGCCGAGCCACTTGCGACCGCCGCCGAAGAGCACGTCGATGCCGCTCGCGGCCAGGTCGCGCGTGATGGCCGGGTTGTCGTCGCGGTTGGCCACATGGGCATAGAAGGCCGCCGGCGTGGCGTGCTGCAGGTAGCAGCAGACGGCAAGGCCCGTCGGGCGCCCCTCGGCATGGGCCCGGGCGATCATCGACTGCACGGGCTCGCCGTCGGGCGTCTGCCCGAGCATGCCGTTGTTGGTCTTGTGTCCCGTGGCGAGCGCCGTGCCGGCCGCCGCGGAGTCCGTCACGCGGTTGTTGGCCGAGCGCGTCGTGATGAGCGCCACGCCCTCGGCCCGGTCGAAGGCCGTCGGGGCAAAGCCCTGCTCGATCTGCAGCATCGAGACCTGCGCAAGGCCCATGCCGTCGCCGATCAGCAGAATCACGTTGCGGATCGGTTCGGCATCGTTGCACGCGGGCTCCGCAGCCCGCAACATGCCCGTCGACAGCACCACCGCCAACAGGCCCATCCAGAATCTTTTCATGGTCGTAGTTTTGTTTCCGCAACAAATGTACGGGATTTTTGCAACTTTTTGCTACATTTACCGAACTTTATCCGATTTGCATCATGGACGTCAAGATCGCCCCCGACTGGAAAGAGATACTCGCCCCCGAATTCGACAAGCCCTACTTCGGGGAGCTGACCCGCTTCGTGCGCGAGGAGTACGCCTCGCACCGCATCTACCCGCGCGGCAGCAACATCTTCCGCGCCTTCGACAAGTGTCCGTTCGACCGGCTCAAGGTCGTCATCATCGGGCAGGACCCCTACCACGGGCCCGGGCAGGCCAACGGGCTCTGCTTCTCGGTCGGCGACGGCGTGCCCTTCCCGCCGTCGCTGCAAAACATCTTCAAGGAGGTGGCCGACGATACCGGCGCCCCCGTTCCAACGACGGGCAACCTCGACCGCTGGGCCGAGCAGGGCGTGCTGCTGCTCAACGCCGTGCTGACGGTCCGCGAACACCAGGCCGCCTCGCACGCCGGGCACGGCTGGGAGACCTTCACCGACGCCGTGGTGCGGGCCGTCGCCGAGCGCAAGGAGCACATCGTCTACATGCTCTGGGGCAGCTACGCCCAGAGGAAGGGCGCCATCGCCGACCCCGCGCGCAACTGCATCCTCAAAGCCGTGCACCCCTCGCCGCTGTCGGCCTACCGCGGATTCCTCGGCTGCCGCCACTTCTCGCGCGCCAACGACTACCTCCGCTCCGTGGGCAAGGAGCCGATCGTCTGGTAGTCCGCGCCGCCGACAACCGCCGACAACCGGCTACGACTTTCCGTCCCGGTCCTTTCTGAGAAAGAGCCCGGCAAGAAACCAGCCGACCAGGATATAAAAGATGGTTGAAAGCATATTCCGAAGATAGCGAAAATTTCGCTTTCATGCAACACCGGACCCCGGCGGCCGCCCGCACGCTCCGCACGCGGCGATGCCGCAGGCAAACCAGGCACAGACACGAAAAGCCCGCCCTTTCCATGCGAAAGGGCGGGCTTTATCCGTATCCGCGCGGGCGATCAGCCCAGGTAGGACTTCAGCAGCTTCGAGCGCGACGAGTGGCGCAGGCGGCGGATCGCCTTCTCCTTGATCTGACGCACACGCTCGCGCGTGAGGTCGAACTTCTCGCCGATCTCCTCGAGGGTCATCTCCGAGCAGCCGATGCCGAAGAAGTACTTGATGATGTCGCGCTCACGCTCGGTCAGCGTCTCCAGCGCGCGGTCGACCTCCGTCGAGAGCGACTCGTTGATCAGCCCCCGGTCGGCGTTGGGCGAATCGGGGTTCACCAGCACGTCGAGCAGCGAGTTGTCCTCGCCGTCGGCGAAGGGCGCATCGACCGAGACATGGCGTCCGGCCACACGCAGCGTGTCGGTCACCTTCTCCTTCGGGAGTTCGAGCTCCGTGGCCAGCTCCTCGGGCGACGGCGTGCGCTCGTGCTCCTGCTCGAAGCGGGCGAAGGCCTTGTTGATCTTGTTGAGCGATCCGACCTGGTTGAGCGGCAGACGCACGATACGCGACTGCTCGGCCAGCGCCTGGAGGATCGACTGGCGGATCCACCACACGGCATAGGAGATGAACTTGAAACCGCGCGTTTCGTCGAACTTCTCGGCGGCCTTGATCAGGCCGAGGTTACCCTCGTTGATCAGGTCCGGCAGGCTCAAACCCTGGTTCTGATACTGTTTGGCGACGGAGACCACGAAACGCAGGTTGGCTTTCGTGAGCTTCTCGAGTGCTTCCTGATCCCCTTTCTTGATCCGTTGGGCGAGTTCCACCTCCTCCTCGACCGTGATGAGCTCCTCCTTGCCGATCTCCTGCAGGTACTTGTCCAGCGAGGCGCTCTCGCGGTTGGTGATGGACTTCGTAATCTTTAACTGACGCATAACTTATTATTACCTCTCAATAAACATTAGCCGTTGCAAAAAACCCGCCCGAACCGGCCGTGCCTACTCCACAAACATGTAGCTTGCGGAGCGGCCGTTGGGGTAGATGCCGTCGATCGAACGGATCTTCTCGGTCAGGCGCTGCATCTCCGACACCGAATAGACCGGCTTGTCGTTGATGTGGGTGATGACAAAACCCTGCTTTACGCGCGCCCGGGAGAGCAGTCCGTCCGCCTTGAGGCCGACCACCTGCACACCGCCCCGGATGTCGAGTTCACGGCAAAGCTTCGAGCCCGCATCGGCGAACCGTCCGCCCAGAGCCTCGACCACGTCGACGTCCTCACGGGTCAGCAATTCCGCTTTGCCTGCCTTATTACGCAAAGTGACGTCAATTTGTTTCACGCTGCCGTCTCTTTTTACCGACAATCTGACCTTGTCGTTGGGTCGGTGACGGGCCACCTGCTCCTGCAGCGAGACCGAACCGTCGAGTTTCACGCCGTCGATTGCAACAATGACGTCGCCCTTGCGGACACCGGCCTCCGAAGCCGCACCGCCCTCGGTGATGCCGGCCACGTAGACGCCGCCGATCTCGGTGATGCCCAGATCCTTGCCCTCCGTGTCGATGAAGTCCTGATCGACCGGACGGAACAGGATGCCCAGCATGGCGCGCTGCACGACGCCGTACTCCTTCAGGTCGACGACGACCTTGCGGACGATCGACTCGGGCACGGCGAACGAATAACCGACGTAGCTGCCCGTCTGCGACTTGATGAGCGTGTTGATGCCCACCAGCTCACCGTGCGTATTGACCAGCGCACCGCCCGAGTTGCCGGGGTTGACGGCCGCATCGGTCTGGATGAACGACTCGATTGAGAAGTCGTTGGGAATGGCCCCGAGGTTGCGGGCCTTGGCGCTGACGATGCCGGCCGTGATGGTCGACGGCAGGTCAAAGGGCGATCCGATGGCCAGCACCCACTCGCCCAGGCGCAGGGCGTCCGACGACCCGAAGGCGAGCGTCGGCAGCTCCTTCGCCTCGATCTTCAGCAGCGCGATGTCCGTGGCCGAATCCTTGCCCACGAGCTTCGCGTCGAAGGTCCGCCCGTCGTTGAGCTTCACCTTGAGTTTCGTGGCGCCGTCGACGACGTGGTTGTTCGTCACGATGTAGCCGTCGGCCGAGATGATGACGCCCGAGCCGCCCGCACGGCGCTCCTGGTATTCGGGCTCGCCGCTGCCGCCGCGCCGCCCGTACTCCTGCGGAATGCCGAAGAACTCCAGGAAGGGGTCATAGTCGTAGCCGTAGGCGCCGCGGCGCGGCATCTCGATCTGCTGCACGGCCTCGATGTTCACCACGGCCTTCACGGCGTTCTCGGCCGCATAGGTCAGGTCGGGATACTGTCCCGCCTCGTAGGAGGTGAAGTGTGTCCCCAGCGCCGGGGTGCGCGGCACCTCGCGCTCGATATATTCGACGGACGGCTCCCGCCCGGCGGAGAGCGTCCACGCCGTCGCACCGCCGGCGGCGGCCGATACGGCCACAAGTCCCAAAATCAAAAATGCCTTTTTCATAATTCAAATGTGTTAGTTTCAATCAATTAATCGGAGGCAATCATTTTATCATAGGCTCTTTTTCCATTTACGGTCGATGGACAAACGCACGGAATCGGTCCGTTAGTATGCGAAAAAACAACAAAAATCGGAGCACCGCATCCGATGCTCCGATTTACGTGTGGCACGCGGCGGTCAGAGACCGAACTCGCGGCGGATCATCTCGACGGCATCGAGCTTCTCCCAGCCGAAATACTCGATCTCGCGCTCGACCTCGCGGCCGTTCTCCCAGACCTTCTCGACACGCTTGAAGGGGCGGTTGCCGAAGTGTCCGTAGGAGGCCGTGGCCTCGAAGATCGGGTTCTTCAGCCCGAAGCGCTTGACGATGGCCGCGGGGCGCAGGTCGAAGAGCTTGCCGATGCGGCGGGCGATCTCGCCGTCGGTCATTTCCTCGAGGGCCGCGGGGCGCGGCGAGCGGTAGGTGTCGACATAGATCGACAGCGGCTCGGCAATGCCGATGGCATACGAAAGCTCGACAAGCACCTCGTCGGCGACACCCGCCGCCACGAGGTTCTTGGCGATGTGGCGTGCGGCATAGGCGGCCGAACGGTCGACCTTCGAGGAGTCCTTGCCCGAGAAGGCGCCGCCGCCGTGGGCGCCGCGCCCTCCGTAGGTGTCGACGATGATCTTGCGGCCCGTGAGGCCCGTATCACCGTGAGGGCCGCCGATGACGAACTTGCCCGTGGGGTTCACGTGCAGGATGTAGTCGTCGCCGATCAGCTCGGCGAGCTTGTCGCCGGCACGTTCCAGCCGCGCCTTGACACGCGGGATGAGGATCGTGCGCACATCCTCGCGGATGCGCTCCTGCATCTGCCGCTCGGCCTCCTTCTCCGTCAGGCCGTCGACAGGACGGATGAACTCGTCGTGCTGCGTCGAGACGACGATCGTGTGGACACGCAGCGGGCGGTTCGTCCGCTCGTCGTACTCGATCGTCACCTGCGACTTGGCGTCGGGACGCAGGTAGCGCATCACCTCGCCTTCGCGGCGGATGACGGCCAGCTCCTTGAGAATCACGTGCGAGAGGATCAGCGTCGCGGGCATCATCTCGCGCGTCTCGTTGCAGGCGTAGCCGAACATGATGCCCTGGTCGCCGGCACCCTGCTCCTCCTCCTCGTCGCGCACGACACCCTGGTTGATGTCGGGCGACTGCTCGTGGATGGCCGAAAGGATGCCGCACGAGTTGCAGTCGAACTGGTACTCGCTCTTCGTGTAGCCGATGCGCTCGATGACGCGGCGCGCCACGCCCTGCACGTCGACATACGCCTCCGAGCGCACCTCGCCCGCAATGACCACGAGGCCCGTGGTGCAGAGCGTCTCGCACGCTACCTTCGACGAGGGGTCGTGACGCAGGAACTCATCCAGGATGGCGTCGGAAATCTGATCCGCGACTTTGTCGGGATGTCCTTCAGAGACGGACTCCGACGTAAACAAAAAGCCCATTTTGATACATTTTTTAATGGTTAAACGTATAAAATGGGAAAAATTGGCTGTTGGAATAAAAAAGAGCTGTTTTAGCGATTTTTTATTGTGGTTTGCAATCAGTCAAATCTTTCCACATTTTCCCGCGTGACAGACGGGACGGCAAAGATACGAAAAAATCCGGAAAAGCAACCCCTTCCCGAAAAAAATACCTGTCCGAAGAAAAAAAACGGGGAGATGCCCCGGCACCTCCCCGTCCCCTGTTCACAGGCGGCCGCACGGGCCGCACGCCTCTACTCCTCGGACTGCGAGACGAGGAAATCCTCGCCCGACGTGTCACGCACGACGATGCTGCCGTCCTCGTTCGTGAAGTAGAAGTAGAGCGCCTCGATGCGCGTCCCCTCGGGCAGCGAGAAGAAGTGACGCGGATAGATGTACTTCTGGTAGGAGGTCTCGCCGAGCTTTTCCATCAGGTTGGCGTCGCCGGTCGTCGAGACCGTCACCTCCGAGCCGTCCTCGCAGAGGGCGCGGCCGCAGAGGTAGACCTTCTCGGCCCCCTTAAGCGCTGTCTCGGTCGACCCGGCCACCGACTCGAACTTCACCGAGAAAATGTCGCCGTAGCGGAAGACCGACGGCACGGTCGAGACGAGACTCACGGTCGTGTAGTCGAGCATCGCGCCCGAACCGCCCGTCACGGTGAGCACCTTCGACATCTCGTTGGCCTTGTAGCGCTCGCCGTTGAAGCCGCTCTTCATGCCGCAGAAGCCGTAGCCCATGAAGCACTTGATGCTCTGGCTGCCCGTCGTGAGGCGGATCTTGACCGTCCCCTCGATCGGGTCGGTACTCACCTTGTCGTTGATGATGAAGGTGGTCTTCGAGCGGAAGACAACCCACTCCATGGGGCCGAGGTTGCCCATCAGGCCGATCTTGCTCTGGTAGGCCTCCGACCACTTCAGGGCCGTCGTCGGCTCGACCTCGCTGTCGGGCATCAGCTCCATCTGTTCGTCCGTCACGTCGGCATACCCCTGGCTCGCGTAGCCCGAGGTCGTGAGCGACAGTTGGGCGCTCTGCGCGATGTTCCAGCTCTTGGGCGCCAGCACGGCGAAGACGAGCTGCGTCGTCTCGTCGGTCTCGGTCACGAGCTTGATGCGCACGGTGATGTCGATTTCGCTGTTCACCTTCGCATCGTCCGGGTGAACAATCTCCTCGATGGTCATGCAGGCGACCACCACAAGCGGCAGGGCGAAGATCGCCAGCCAATATTTGCAGTTTTTCAGAAATTTCATGGTCTCGGCGTATTTATTTGATCTCCTTGAAGGTATACTTGTAACTGAGCTGCTTGCTGTCCAGCTGGAACGGGATGCTGAACTCGCCGTTCTGGAAATAGGCGATCACATGGTCCGTGCCCTTGATGCGCAGCTCGTTGGGCAGCGCGTCGGTGTCGAACTCGCACTCGACGACGCCCTCGGGCACCTCGAATGCGAAGGGCGAGAAGGGCACCTCGCCGTTCGAGAACTCCAGGTGCGTCATCTTGCCGTCGTGCACCTCGATCGTGAAGCGCAGCGTCGAGAAGAAGTCGAACTTGTCCACGACGTCGATGCCGTTGATGTTCATCGGGTCGTACTGCAGCACCTGCCGCAGTCCGTAGTTGATCGTATAGTCGCTCGGGAAGTCTGACGACATCTTATCCGAGACCTCCTCGCAGGAGACAAAGGCACATGCGGCCGCGAGGAGGGAAATGATAGCGTATTTTTTCATGATTGGCGTATTTTCTGGTAGATGAATTATTTTCCGTTGAGAATCCGGTCGATCTCCACCCAGAAGAAGCGGGGACGGTAGGTCGTCACGTCGCTGAACTGCTGGGCGAAGTCGCCCGTATTGACGTTGTAGCTCACCAGGATCATCCCGTCCTTCTCGAACTGCGGATGCGCCATGGCATTGTAGGTGAACAGATCGGGAACATCCTGCTCGTAGGTCTCGAAGATGAGCTGCTTGTTCCGCCACGGCCCGCAGGGCGTATCGGAGACGAACGTATAGATCTCGCCGCTGTTGAAGCGCTTGTTCTGCGTCAGCAGCACATACTTGTCCCGCAGCCGGAAAACGTTGAACTGCGAGGAGACCGGCACGCTCGCCAGCCCCTCGAGCCGCACGGCGTCGGACGAACTGACACTCCAGCCCGTACCGGTGTAGTACTCCCAGCGGTCGTAGAGCCGATCGAGCGTCGTGCGGGCCGCCAGCACCTCCGAGACGGGGTTCGCACTGTTGTCGACGTCGACCTGCGCATAGATGTAGATGTAGTCGCCGTCGTTGAGTGCCGCCATGCCGTAGTGGATGTCCGCCGAGCCGGTGAAGGGGATGCGCGTGGTGCGCTTCAGGCGGATCTCCGGCAGCTCGTACTCGAGGATGTCGGTCGTCTCGTAGCGGAAGCCCCACATGCCCTCTTCGCCCTGGTACATGACCGTCTGGAAGATGTAGAGCGTGTTGTCGGCCACGAACCCGTGTCCGGGCCAATACCACTTCTGCCCCTCGTTCGTAACACCGGGAGGCACGGCGCCCGACGTGCCGGGGCCGTTGGCGTCGGTGATGGCGCTGACCCGGCCGTCGTCATAGACGATGTAGGAGTTGCGGTACATGTGGTCCGAAGTCGAACGGCGCCCGCCCGTCACGGTACCCGTATAGGAGTCGCCCATCAGGAAGACGCTCCTCCCGTCGGGCAGGGCGACGGAGTACATGCCGTCGCCGCCCGTGACGCTGCCGCGGTCCGGGATGATGATCCCTGCCGTCACGCGGTCCAGCCCGTCGATCACCAGGTCCGTCCTGTTCGTCTTCACGGTCTTTCCGTCCTGCACGAGCGAGAGGTAGACCGACACCGGTTCGGCATAGGGAATGTGCGTGAGGAAGCACGACGTCGCCTCGCGGCCGGCCGTCACGACGCGGCCCGTGCGATTGTCCGTCACCTCGTAGGAGTCGAAGCGCGTATCCTTGTCGGTGAGCGTCCAGCGCAGGTAGACCGTATCGGCATTCGACGTGTACTCGACCCTAACGAAGGACTCCTCGTCGTCGAAGATGTTGGGCTTGCGGCCCTCGCCGTCGTCCCCGCACGATACGAGCAGGGTGCACAGCACGCCAAGCGCGAACATGATTCCGAAATGAGTTTTCATGATGCGGCTAGCGGGTAAGATTGGGGTTCAGACGCTTCTCGCGCAGCGGATAGGGGAAGAGCAGGTCCTCCTCCTCGAAGCGGCAGCCTTCGTTGTGGCCCGGCGCCTCGTAGCCGATCAGATTGACCACCTCGCCCGTCGTGACGTTGAGAATCTTGCGCGTGCGCAGCAGGTCGAACCACGTCTGCGACTCGAAGCAGAGCTCCCACAGCCGCTCGCGGTAGACCTCCTCGAAGGTTACCGATCCGGGCTTGGATGCCTCGGGCAGCGCGCGGCCGCGGACCATCCAGTAGGCGTCGACGGCATCGCGGTCGGTCGTCGAACCGCCGTCGGCCTGGGCCTTCGCCTCGGCCATCACAAGCAGCAGGTCGGCATAGCGCAGCAGCGGATAGTTCATGCCCGACTTGCCCGTCGAGGCGCAGTTGCTGTCCCAATACTTGTAGATATAGGGACGGTCGAGCTGCACGACACCCGAACCGTCGGTCGCCTCGTGCTCCGTGTAGTAGTACCCCTTCTCGGCCGTGCGCAGGTCGCCTTCGGTGTAGGAGTCGTAGAAGGCCTGTGCCGGAGCCAGGGCGCCGCCGAAGGCCGAGTTGGCCGAAATGGGCTTCTCGGGCTCGGGATAGGGCAGCATGTCGTTGTGCACGGGCGAGCCGGCATATTGCTGCTCGCACTGGATCATCCAGATATGCTCGCCGGCGTTGGCGTTGGCCGGATCACGCAGGGCGGCATAGTCCGGGAAGAGATAGAACTGTCCGCTCGCATAGACCTCGTGGGCCGTCTCGTAGGCCTTCGCGTAGTACTCGGCCCCCTTCTGAAGGGGATAGCCGGCCATCGTCAGGTAGACCTTCGCCAGCAGCGTGTACACGGCACCGCGCGTGACGCGGCCGTCGGTGCTCGTCCAGGGCGATGCGGCCATCAGCTCGGAGGCCCGGGTCAGGTCCCGCTCGATGCGCTCGTAGACGGCCTCCTGCGTCGCAAGCGGGAGCTTCACGTCCGACAGATCGCTCGTTACCGAGGTCTTGAGCGGCACCTCGCCCCACAGCCGCACGAGGTTGAAGTAGTGGTAGGCCCGCATGAAGTAGGCCTCGCCCAGCAGCTTGTCCTTCGTCACGGCATCCATCGTCACCGCCGACGCTTCGATGCCCGCGATGACGCTGTTGCAGTTTTCGATAGCCGTGTAGGCGCTCTTCCACAGCTTCTCGATAAAGGTATTCTCCTCGCTGACCGTAAGGCTCATTGCCTGCGAGAGGTAGATGCTGCCGGCCGAACGCGGACGCACGGCATAGCCGGGCAGGTAGTCCAGGAAGATGAAGTTCTGCGTGCCGACCTCGATGTCTCCGTCGAACAGATCGTCCACAAAGGTATAGAGCCCGTTCACGCCGGCGACGATCTGCTCCTCGGTCTTGAAATAGGACTTGGGCGAAAGCGCGGTCTTGAAGTTCTCCTCGAGGAAGGCGTTGCACGATCCCGCGATCAGCGCGACGGCCAGCGACGAGGCGACGGTTATGATGAGTCTTTTCATTGTTTTCAACATTTAGAAGGTGATCTTGAGGTTTGCGGAGACGGTCGTCGGACGCGGATAGGAGTAGAAGTCGATGCTCTGGCCCGTATCCGTGTTGAAGGCGCCCACTTCGGGGTCGAAGCCCGGGTAGGAGGTGAAGACATGGAGGTTCTCCACGTTGATGCCGATGCTCAGTCCCTTGATTACACGCGACTTGCGCAGCAGCTCGGGATTGAATTCATACGTGAGCGAGATGTTGCGGATACGCAGGAAGTCGCCCTTGTAGAGCATGCGCGAGTCCTTCTCGTTCTCGCCGAAGTTCGTGTCCGACGGCAGACGCAGCGCCGCGATCATCGAATTGGGGTTCTCGGGCGTCCAGGCGTTGAGCACCGACTTCACGGAGTTGCCGTAAAGCTGGCGGTTCTCCATCATCGTCGGGGCGATACCCAGAATCTTGAACCCGTAGCAGGCGTTCAGGTCGACCATCAGCGAGAGGCCGCGCCAGCGGAAGGTGTTGACCATCGTGATGTCGCCCTTGGGCGTACCGTTGCCCATGATCTTGCGGTCGGCATCGTCGATCTTGTAGTTGTGGTCCACGTCCTCGTACTTGATGTCACCGGGCTTCTTGCCGTAGCGGCGCGCCTCGTCGACCTCGTCCAGCCCCCACGTGCCGATGCGGTTCAGCACGAAATAGGAGGCCCACTCCTCGCCGGCGCGGGCGATGGTGTTGTTGCCCGTGTCGATGGTCTCACCGCCGACGTCGAGCACCAGCAGCTTGTTCGTCGAGAAGACGATGTCGGTGCTCCAGCTGAAATCCTTGTGCTCGATGTTGCGCGACGAGAGGGTCACCTCGAAACCGCGGTTGCGGATCTTGCCCAGGTTGGTCCACGTCGTGGCGTATCCGGTCGTATAGGGCACCTGTTTCTGGAAGAGCAGGTCGGTCGTGGTCTTGTTGTAGTACTCCAGAATCAGCTGGAGGCGGTTGTCATACAGTCCCAGGTCGAGACCGACGTTGAACTGCTTGGAGGTCTCCCACTTGAGGTCCTCGTTGCCGAGGTTCGAGAGTACAACGTAGGGGTTGAGCTCCCCGTTGAGGATCACCGAGCCGTTGGCATACTGCGAGATGGTCCGGTAGTTGGGGATCGAGGCGTTGCCCACGGCACCGTAGCTCACGCGCAGCTTCATGTTGTTGAGCACCTTGCGGGCGCCGGCAAAGAAGGGCTCCTCGGAGATCACCCAGGCAGCCGAGGCCGAGGGGAAGTAGCCGTACTTGTTGTTGGCACCGAAGTTCGAGGCGCCGTCGGCACGGAACGTGAAGCCCAGCAGATAGCGGTCCAGGAAGCTGTGGTTCATGCGGAAGTAGTAGGAGTTCATCGTGTTCTGCTCCATGCCCGAGGTCGGCTGATGGTAGGTCGTGCCGGCGCCGAGGTTATGGTAGCCGAACGAGTCGTCGAAGAAGTTTTCCGAGCCCGACGACGAGCTCTCCGAATGGTTGTAGTACCAGCTGGCACCCAGCACGAACGTCGAGTTGAGCCGTCCGCCGAAGTATTTGTCGGTGTAGGTCAGGTAATCCTCGTTCGACCAGCGGCGCGACTTGGAGTTCGAGATGTCGGCAAAGCCGCCGTTGTTCTCGCTCACGTCGAGCAGCCCGGCCTTGGCATAGCTCAGGTCGCGGTGGTTGGTCATCGAGTAGTCGCCCTTGACCGTCAGCGTGAGCTTCTTCGTCAGCTTGAGGTTGGCGATCATGTTGAAGATGGCATAGTCGTTCTCGGCGATCTTCTTCTGGTCGCGGAGCAGGCGGATCGGGTTCTCGGCCACCTCGCCCAGCGGGTAGTCGTTCTTGCGGCCCCACGTGCCGTCATCGTACTTCACCGGGACGATCGGCGGCATCTCGAGCATGTTGCGGATCGGACCCTGACCGAAGCCGCCCTCCATGTCGTTGCTCTTGTCGGTAGCGGCCGTCACGACGGTCTGCACGTTGAGCCAGCGGTTGACGTCCGTGCGGACGTTGACCGTACCCGACAGCCGGTTGGAATAGGTATAGCGGACCAGACCCTGGAAATCCTGGTAGGCGATGCTCGAATAGACCGACGTCTTCTCACCGGCCGACGAGAACGACACCGTATGGTCGTTCGTCAGGGCATTCTGCGTCAGGGCCTCCTGCCAGTCGGTATCGTAGCGCGGCGAGGCGATCAGATACCCCCGCTCGTCGCGCTTGTAGTTGCCCGAGGCGTCCTTGGCATACCAGAAGAGGTTCTCCATCGGCGTTTCGAGATGCGGCATGACCTTGCCGCTGTAGGCGTAGGCACGGCGCTGCACCTCCATGAATTCGTCGGCGTTGAGCAGGTCGACCTTGCGGTTGAGAAAGCTCACGCCGACCTTGCCGTTGTAGGTCACCGTACCCTCGCCCTTCTTGCCGGACTTGGTCGTGATGATGACGACACCGTTGGCGCCCTGTGCACCGTACATCGAGGTGGCGGCGGCATCCTTCAGCACGTCGATGCTCTCGACATTGGCGGGGTTGATCAGCTGCGGGTTGACGCCCACCACGCCGTCGAGCACATAGATCGGGTCGCTGCCGGCATTGATCGAGCCCATGCCGCGGATTCGCAGCGCCGAGGCGCCGCCGGGCTTTCCGGAAAAGGAGACGTTCTTCACACCGGCGATCTTGCCGGCCATGTCCTGCATGATGTTGAAGGCCGAAGTGCGGTTGTCCAGATCGTCGCTGCGCAGCGAGCCCACCGACGACGAGAGCTCGCGCTTGGTGAGCGTACCGTAACCGACCACGACAACTTCGTCGATACCCGTAGTGCTCGAGGCCAGCGAGACGTCGATCGCCGTGCGCGAACCGATGGCGGCCTCCTGCGTATCCATGCCGAGGAACGAGAACTGGAGCACCTCGCCGCCGGCCGGAATTTCGAGCTCGTAGCGGCCGTCGCCCTGGGTCGTGGTGCCGACCGAGGTGCCCTTGACCAGGACGGTCACGCCGACAAGCGGCGCACCCTCCTTGTCGGTCACCGTTCCCGTCACGACCTTCTTCTGCTGGGCATGCAGCGCCGGCGCCGACAACAGCAGCAGGGCCGCCGCAAGCAGCAGACTGACTAATATGTGTGTAAATCTTTTCATGTTGGAGTGTTTTAGGTGTAAGTCTGGTTTCAATACGGAGCGTCGGGCGGAGGATCGCTCGATCCTTATCCGGGCGCGGAGCGAAGCGGTTCGGGTTTCATAGGTTTGCGGATCAGGTTAGACAATGTGTTGGTGATTCACGGATGGCCGATTCCGCCCGGGCAGGCAGACACTCTGCAAACACGCACACGGAAGAGGCACCGCACGATGCGGCACGCGGCGACACGATGAAACGGCGGCTTTCTTCCATAAGCGTGAATCTCTGTCCGGACACGGAAATCTTGTCCAATACAAATTTCACCTTAAAATCCAGCAAACGGAAGGATGTTAGGGCTCAAAGTAGGCCCTGGAGAAGGTGATCGGATGTAACACGATGGTTTACAACCGGTTGCACGAAGGATTACATTTCGTTTGGTAAATCGGAATGAGACGGATTGAACGACAGTTTCCCGAGCGTGCGGACCGTCTGCTCGAACTTTTCGCCGCCTTCGATTGCCGCCTTCTTGATCTTGCTCTTGTAGTTGTAGATCGTCTGGGGCGAGCAGTGCAGGAAATTGGCGATCTGCGTCACGTCGGAGATGCCCAGCCGGATCAGCGCGAAGATGCGCAGCTCGGTATTGAGGTGTCCCTCCTCGAGCACGTAGCGGCTTTGCGGCACGAGCAGCATGTTGAACTTCTCGACGAAGTCGGGATAGAGCTCCAGAAACGCCTGGTCGAAGTTGGCGCACAGCTCCTCCTCTTCCTCGCGGCCGCGGGCCGGTGCGAGTTCCTGCATGCGGTCGTACTGCCGGTTGCGGATCTTCAGGCTCACGTCGCGGCGCAACCGGTCGAGCTTGTTGACGTAGATCGCACACTGATTCATGAAATAACCCAGGTAGCGCTCCTTGACCACATTGGCCTCGTCGAGGCTCTTGTTGAGGTGGAGCAGCTCCTCGGTAAGCCGCTTCAGCCGCGAGCGGGCCTGCGAGACGATGCGTGTCTGCCGGAAATAGAAGAAGAGCGCAATGGCGCAGCCCAGCGCAAGCAGACTCGACACGATACCGAAAAGACGCAGGTTGCGGCGCTGCGTGGCAAGTTTGTCGAGATAGCAGCTCTCGATGATCGGATAGAGCCGGGCGATCATCGTGTTCTTGAAGCGCGAGTTGTAGAAGTTCGCATCGCTCAACGCGAAGGAGATGTAGGAATAGGCGCGGTCGATGTCACCCGCCTCGAAAAGCCGCATCGCCAGGGCAAGCAGCGCCTCGTTCTCCTTGACCGCCAGGCGGATGTCGGTCGTGGCGGCCTCCATCAGATAACGCTCCTGCCGCACTGTGTCGCCCGCCTGCCGATAGGCCTTGGCCAGACACATGGCGGCCATGGCGTAGGCGTGCGTGTCGGGTTGCTGATCGCGGAAGATGTCACCGAAGATCCGCACGGCCGTGACCGAGTCACCGGTCCGCTGCGCCAGAAAGGCCCGCTCGGTGAGCCACTCCTTCGACCCTTCGGGCAGCAGCGACAGCAGCGAATCGCGGCAGCGGTCGATCTGCCGTTCATAGCCCGCCGTGAAGCGCTCGTCGTTGGAATAGTGGATCAGGTTCTCGTAATAGCGGATGCGGTTCCAGTGGTACTGGCACTTCTGGTCGGTGCGCAGCCGCGGGTAGTCGATCGACCGGAAGAGGCTGTCGGCCTGAAGAAACAGTCCCGAGAGCGAGTGAAGGAAGGCCAGTCGCAGCCGGCAGTCGGTCAGGTAGTCCGCATTGCCGAGGCTCCGGGCGATGCGCACGTTCTCCAGGACGTAGTGTTCGGCCGAATCGCAGATGAAGGAGTCGTAGTTGTCCACGATCTGTGACTGAAGGGCATAGCGCTCCTCAAGCGTCGGAGCCCCGGCGGCCAGAAGCCGCAGCGAGTCGATCTGCCGCTCCTTGGCAGCGGTATATTCGCCGGCCCGGGCAATCGCCTCGTGGAGAGCCCGCCGTAGATGGCGCATGTCGGTCTCCGCCGCACGAAGGGGCAGCGGCCGGCATACAAGCAGCAGGATGACAGAAAACATCCCTATGGTGCGTCGAATCGTCACTCGGTCCTCCTTTATTCGATCAGAAACATATCAAAAGTAGGCATTTTTGTCGAAAAACCGGCAAATTTCGCGTTTTTTTATCGTCCGCCACCGCCACCAGAAAGGCATTGCGCTGATGTTCCGCCACATAACGGGGGCACGGCGGAACATCGCCCGCCGCGCCCCCGATTTCAGGCGTCCGCCCTCCGCTGCTACTCCCTGCGCAGGACGACGCGGCGCGTCTGCGGCTTGTTGATCTCGTAGATCTTGCGCACGAGCAGCGCCATCTCCTCCTCGCGGGCTTCGCGCACCGGTGCGTGCATCATCCGCGCGAAGTTCTCGCGGTGGATCTGCAGCCAGACGTTCTTCGACTTCTCGCGGTCGAGCGCCTGCACGGCCCGCTCGTCGTCGGCGCCCAGCAGCCCCTTCTGCTGGAGGAAGTCATACTCCACCCACGCATAGTCGCGGAACGTGCGCTCGATCTCCCAGCGGAACTCGTTCAGGTACATCACCTGCTGCGCCTGCCGGTACTGGGGCGTGTTCTCGACGGCGAGGTTGATGCCTTCGGCCAGCGCCGCGGCGCTCCAGCTGCCGATCCGCTGCCCGTCGATATAGAGGGCGTAGTCACCCTTCGGAAGCCCCTCGACGGCGAGCATCTCGCGGTTCATCTCCTCGATGAAGGGAACCAGCCGCACGGCCTCGGCCTGGCTGCGGCGCGCCTCCCAGCCGTGCGCCACCGTATCGAGCGGATAGGGCAGCGCCTCGGCCTGGTAGTCGAACGACACCTCGCGGCTGTTGCCGCGCAGGTTGTCGACGCGGCAGTTTTCGGCCGTGAGCACCCGGCGCCGGGCTGCGTCGATGCGCACGTCGGCCACCTTCTTCCCGGCCATGCCCTGCGCCTTGAGGTAGAGGTAGGCCATGACCATGTGGCCGTCGTTGTCGGGATGAATGCGGTCGCCCATCGTCAGCGTGAAGGACGGATCGTCGGCCTGCACGCGCTGCGAGAGCTCGGTCAGCGGCGTGTTGAAGTCCAGAAACTCCCAGCCGTTCTTCCCGGCCGAGGCGCGCTGGAAGTCGACCACGCGCTGCAGCACGGCGTTCTTGCCGCGCAGGGGCGCATTCTTCTCGATCTGCGCGGTCTCGTCGTAGGGGGCGCCGCCCAGCAGCACGACGCGCACGCCGTCAAGGCCCTGCAGGCGCTGCTCCATCCGGCCGTAGTTCTCGTAGCACTCGCGGTAGCGCCGTTCGCCGAACTCCCCGGCACCGGGCTGGTTGTACTCAGCATAGCCCGTGTCGTTCATGCCGAAGGTCACGTTGAGCACCGTCGGGCGCTTCGAGAAGACGTCGCCGTCGAGCCGCCGGTACATGTCGCCCGCCGTCTCGCCGCCGATGCCGGCGTTCATCACCTGCACGTCCATGTAGGGGAAGCGCGTCATGTAGTAGAGCCAGATGTAGGAGTGGTAATGCCCTCCGTCGGTGATGCTGTTGCCGAGGAAGACCACCCGGTCACCGTCGCGGAAGGGCGCGACGGTCTGCGCCTTCGCACCCGTCGTAAGGATGCAGGCAAGCGCTGCACAGAAAATCAGTTTTTTCATAAGCCGTATTGTTTCAGGTTGTTTTCAGTCGTTTCCGGATGACCGCGGCCGGGTCGTCACTCCGCCGCACGCTCCGCCCCGGCCTCGCGCACGGCGACGCCCACGCGCGAATCGGCACAGCCGTAGTAGAGGAACCACCTCCCGTCGTGCAGCACCAGCCCCTCGATGAAGACCGTCCCGGCGGGATACTGCCCGCTGCGCTCGAAATCGGCCTCGGGGACGAAGAAGGGCTTGTCGAGCCGCCCCTTTAGCCGCGTGGGATCGGCCGCGTCGAAGAGCGCCTGCCCGGCGCAGTAGGCCCCGGGGGTATACGCGCCGTCGCCGCGCTTCCCGGCGGCGTTCTTACCGTTGTAGAGGAGCAGGATGCCCGCATCGGTCACGACGGCCGGCGGGCCGCACTCGGTCAGTTCACTGTCGAAATACCCGTCGCGCGGCTCGAGCACCCGGAGCAGCCCGCCGTCGGGGCCAAGCAGCGGCGTCCAGTCGGTCAGGTTGTCCGACACGGCCACGTTGACGAACTTTTCGCCCCAGTACATCCAGTAGCGGCCGCCGATGCGGGCGACCGTCTGCCGTCCGCCGTCGACGCGCGTCACGGGCGAGGCGGATTTCGAGAAGGCGTCGCGGAAACGGCCGCCATGAGCCTTTGCGAAGGCGGGCCCGTGCTTGTGCCAGGTCAGCAGGTCGCGCGACGTGGCGACGGCCAGCCGCGCCTGACGGCGGTTCCACTGCGTGTAGAACATCACGTAGAGCCCCTCGTCGGTCTGCACGATGCGCGGGTCCTCGACGCCGCCCGGCCACTCCAGCGCGGTCTGCGAATCGACGTCGGGATAAAAGACCGGCTCGGACAGCCGCTCGAAGTGCACGCCGTCGTCCGAGAAGGCGCAGCCCAGCCGGGAGGTACGTTGCCCGATCCCCTCGCCCGAGCGGTCTTCGGCCCGGTAGAGCAGCACCACCCGGCCGTCGTGCACCGCGGCCGCGGGGTTGAACGTGTCGCCCTCCTGCCAGGCGACCCATTCGCGCCGCAGGGGACAGAAGAAGCGGGTCGCCGTGTCGGGGGCGATGACCGGATTGGCCCCTTCGGGACGCCGGAACCCGGTCCAGGCCCATTCGGGCGCCGTGGCGGCCGGCTCCGCGCAGGCCGGGGCGGCAAATGCCGCGGCAAGAATCAGCAGCCGGGCACACCGGCGGGAAACGATCGTCTTCATGGCCGTATCAATCATAGGAGGGCGGCAGCTCCCGGGTCGCCCAGCGGCCGGGACGCGCCGCGGTTTCGTATTCGAGCACCGCGCCCTGCGCGAGGGTCTCCCAGTCGACCCATGCGCGGTCGCACGGCCGGCCGTCGATGCGCAGCGAGCGGGTGTAGGCGTGCTTCTCCGATCCGCCGAGGATCGTCACGTCGCCGCGCCGCAGGTGGATCGTGATCCGCTCGAAGAGCGGCGTGCTGAGCGTGAAGCCCCCAACGCCCGGGATCATCGGATAGAGCCCCGTGCAGGCGAAGACGTACCACGCGCCCATCGTCCCCAGGTCGTCGTTGCCCGGCAGGCCGTCCGCGGCGGAGGAGTACTGCTCGCGGAGCGTGCGGCGGATCACCTCCGAGGTCTTGTCGGGGCGTCCGACCCAGTTGTAGACCCACGGGATGTGGAAACTCGGCTCGTTGCCCGAGGCGAACCACTCGTCGTTGTAACCGGCATCGAGCCGCACGAAGTATTCGTCCAGCCGCCGCTCGGCCTCCGCCCGTCCGCCGATCAGTTCGATGAGCCCCCCGAGGTCGTAGGGCACCATCCAGAAGTAGTCCTTGTAGGTCGCCTCGCGCCAGTCCTCCGTGAGGGGTTTCCAGCTGCCGTCGGCACGGCGCGAGCGGAGCCAGCCGCTTTCGGCGTCGTAGAGGTTGCGCCAGCGCCGCGCCACGTCGAAGTAGCGCCAGCTGGCGAACTCGTCGCCCACGGCATGCAGGGCGAACTGCCCGATGGCGAAATCGGCCGAGGTATATTCGAGCATCTGCGAAGCGTCCCAGTAGCCCTTTTCGAGGTACTGCCCGAGGCCCGGCCGCGCCTCGACCTGCTGCGAGCGGGCACCGGGCACCTCGGCCGTGCGGCGCATCACGCAGAAGAGCGGATAGGGGTCGTAGTCGCGGGCGCCGAAAGCCCAGGCGTTGGCGACGAGCGCCGACGTCGGGTCGCCCTGCATAACGCCCGTCTCGATGTTGGCCATCACCCAGCGCGGGAAGGCGCCGCCCGACTGTTCGGCGAAGTCGAGGTGCGAGAGCACAACCTCCGAGGCGACGTCGGGCGCCAGCATCGACAGCAGTTGGATCTGCGTGCGGTAGGTATCCCAGTTGCTGAACGACGTATACTGCGTCGAGCGGCTGCGGTGGATGCGGAAGTCGGCCCCCATGTACTCGCCGTTGACGTCGCTGCAGACGTTCGGATGGATCAGCGCCCGGTAGAGGTGCGTGTAGAACTGCACCGTGCGGTCCGGATCGGAGCCTTCGACCTCGATGCGGCCCAGCACGTCGTTCCACCGCGCCTCGGCGGCGCGGCGCACGGCGTCGAAGTCCCAGTCGGGGTTCTCTGCGCGCAGGTTTGCGCGGGCGTTCTCCACCGAGACATACGAGATGCCGATCCGGTAGTGCACGGTACGGCCGTGCCGCAGGTCGAAGACGAAGTAGACGCCCGACTCGCCGCCCTCGGCGAAGCGGCCGCCGGGCGTGAGGCGCTCGCGCTCCCAGATGCCCAAGCGGAGGGCGTCCGTGTCGAACTCGGCGACGAAATAGACCTTGTAGGGGGTACGGATGCCGCAGAACTCGCCGCCCTCGGCATAGCCCTCGCAGCTGCGGGGCCCGGTGATGCTGACGGCCGCCTGCGCGATCGCCGTGGCGGCGACCCCCGTGCCGATAATGACCGTGCCGAGCGAATCCGATGCCGGGAAGTCGTAGCGGGCCATGCCCGTACGGCACGTCACGGTGAGCTGCGCGCGGACGGTGTCCTGCACCTGGGTCTCGTACCAGCCGGCATGTCCCCGGCCGGGGGCGACGTCGACGCGGCAGTCGAACATGCGGCCGGGCGAGACCGTCAGCTCGCCCCGCAGCGGGAGCGTCGGGAAGTTGCCCATGTGGCGGCATCCGGCGCCGCTCAACTGGTTGATGACAAAGCCGCTGCGCGGCGAGAAATAGGAGGGTGTGAACTGCACCATCCCGAAGGGCGAGGTGGCTCCCGGGTAGAGATACCCCGAGGCGAGGCCGACGCCCTCGGTGCCGATGCGCGTGTCGACCTGCCGGGCGTAGTCCGTCGTCCGGGCCGCGGCCGATGCGGCCAGCAGAAGCCCCGCAAGCGGGAGCAGGCATCGGCCGGCTTTTGCAAAAAGAGTCTTCATGGTGAAGCGTTTATGTTGGGAGATTTCAGGGAGTTGTCTCAATCGGGCAGCCAGCACGCGATCACTGCCGCGGCGCCGCCGGGGCCATCGTACCGGCAAGGCCCCAGTCGGGATTCGGTTCGGGCGCGAGGAAGAGCTCGAGCGTCCCGCCGGCGGCGATCTGTGCGAAGTCCAGATGCGAAGCGTCGTACTCGCGGCCGTTGAGCAGCGCGCGGCGGATGTAGACGTTGCCCGGGGCGTTGTCGTGCGCCACGACGGTGAAGCTCCGGCCCGCGGCATAGCGGGGATCGAGCCGGAATTCGATGCGGTCGAAGACCGGGCTGGTGATCTCCATGCGCGTGTCGCCCGGGCAGGCGGGATGGAGGCCCGCCGCGGCCAGCACATACCAAGCCGACATCTGCCCGGCATCCTCGTTGCCGACGATGCCCTCGACGCGGTTGCCGTAAGCCCGCTCGCAGATGCGGCGCGTCCAGCGCTGCGTCATCCACGGCTCGCCGAGGCGGTTGAAGAGGAAGGGCACGAGATGGACCGGCTCGTTGGCGTGGTTGTAGTAGTCGTTCCAGAGCATGTCGTCGGGCGTCTGCCCGAAGAAGGCCGCAAGGTCCTTCAGCACGGCGTCGCGGCCGCCCATCAGCGAGACCATCCCCTCGACGTCGTGCGGCACGAACCACCCCTGCTGATAGGGGTTCGACTCAATGCAGCCGTACCACTCCGTCGTGCGGGCATTTTCGGGCCACGGCGCCCAGCTGCCGTCGGCACGCCGGGGCCGGAACCACCCCTTCTCCGTATCGAAGATGTTGCGGTAGGCCTGTCCCTTGCGGGCGAAGTCGGCGGCATCGGCCTCCTTGCCGAGCATCGAGGCCAGGCGCGAGAGGCACCAGTCCGTATAGGCGTATTCGAGCGTGTGCGAGATGCAGAGCGCCGAGGGGGTATATCCGAGCGGGTCGTTGCCGAAGCGCCGCGAGGTGTTGACCGCATAGCGGTAGGCCAGCTCCGCGTCGTAACCCCGGATGCCCTTGGCGTAGGCGTCCGCCAGCACCGACAGCGCCGGGTTGCCCAGCATGCAGCCCGAATAGGCGTTCATGATCTCCCAGCGCTCGAAGTATTCGCGGCCGCTCTCCGTGGCCATCGTCACGAGCGAGTTGAGCAGGTCGTCTACCAACTGCGGGTTGATGATCGTCTGCAGGGGCATCTGGCTGCGGAATACGTCCCAGCCGCTGAAGATCGTGCGCTTGGTGAAACGCCCTTCGGTCGAGTGTATCTGCCCGTCGGCCCCGGGATAGCGTCCGTCGACGTCGGTCAGCGTGCGGGGGTCGATCATCGTGTGGTAGAGCGCCGTATAGAAGACGGTCTTCTCGTCGTCGCTGCCCCCCTCGATGCGGATGCGGCCCAGCTCGTCGTTCCACTGCGCACGGGCCGCGGTGCGCACCTCGTCGAAGGAGCGGTCGGCGATCTCCGCCTCGAAGTTGCGGCGGGCCCCCTCGGCGTCGACGAACGAGATGCCGACGCGCAGCTCGACCTCATGACCCGCTTCGGTAGCAAATTCGGTAAAGAAGCCGAGGTGCTTGCCCTCGATCTCGCCGACACCCGTCACAACGGGCGCCTCGGCGACCCGCTGCTGATAGGCCGCGCTCACCACGTCGTCGCGCCGACGGCTCCACGAATCGGGAATATCGGCACTCCAGAAGCCGTAGCGGGTGATCGGCTCGCTCAGGCGGGCATAAAAGTAGAGCGTGTAGTCCACCTGCCCCTCGCCGTTGCCCCAGCCGCCCGTGGCGGGCGTGCAGTGGATCCATCCGGAGAGCGTATGGTCGTCCTCGACACGAACATACTGCCGCTCGGCCGTACCGCCGACGCGGCGCGCCAGGTCAATCTGGATGCGCGAAGTGTCGCTCTCGGGGAAGGTGAAGCGCAGGATGCCGGCATGCGGCGTGGCCGAGCACTCGGCCAGGATGTCGTAATCGGTCAGATGGACGCGGTAGTAGCCCGCCTCGGCGTGTTCGCTCTGCTTGTCGTAGTGCGAGCGGTAGCCCGCGATCGAGCCGTCCTCGCGGCCCGCGATCTTGCACAGCGGACCGGTCGTCGGCATGACGAGCAGGTTGCCCAGATCGCCGAACCACCCCACGCCGCTCATCTGTGTGAAGGCAAAGCCCTCGATCGTGGTGTGCTCGTAGCTGTAGCCGGGGCTGTTGTCACCGCCGGTGATGGTGTTGGGGCTGACCTGCACCATGCCGTAGGGGGTCGTCGCCCCGGGGAAGGTCTTGCCCAGCCCGTGGTAGACGCCCGCAGCCGTGGTGCTCGTGCTGGCGCCGATAAAAGGATTCACATAGTCGGCCGGAGAGAAGGTCCCGGGCTGCGGTGCGGACGTGCAGCAGACGGCAAGGGCCGACAGCAGGGATGCGGCAAAGGGAAGGATACTGCGTAAGGTATACATGTTGCGGAGATTATTTTGTCAGTCGGAAGGTCCGGATGCCGAAGCGCGGCATGGCGACCTCGAATTGCGTTTGTCCGCCACGGACGCGGCACGGCACCGGGGCAAGCGGCTGTCCGTCGAGCGAGACCTCCTCGATGCGTGCGAGGGGCACGCCGAAGCGGAGCCGGCAGGGGCGCTCCGATCCCGAAGCGTTGTAGAGACGCAGGAGGATGTCGCCGCCCTCCATGCAGACGGCCGAGAGTTCGTAGCCGCTGTCGCCGAGGTCGAGCAGCGAGGCCGCCTGCGGGCGGGCGTCTGCAAGCAGGCCGCAGAGCAGCGGTTCGTTCCAGCGCTGGCTTTCACGGTCGACGCCCGCCTCGTCCCAGCGGCCGCGGTGCGGCACCAGGGCGTAGCGCAGGTGCGTCTGTCCGTCGAGCGCGTAGTCGCGTCCCCAGAGGCCGTTGCCGGCGAACTGCACCGTCAGCGACAGCGGGTCGCCGGGTCCGTAAGCGTAGGAGGTCGTATGGTCCGAGAGGAGAGCCAGGCCGCAGCGGCCCTTCTCTCCGGCCAGGTCGACCCAGTGCAGCAGGACGTTGTGCTTGATCGAGTCCCAGGTCGAGAAGTAGGTGTCGCGGAGCGTGCTCTCGCAGACATCGAAGGGGGCGTCCTTGCTGATGCGGGCCTCGCCGGAGGCCACGGGGAAGCAGACGCGCAGTTTGCCCCGCTCGTCGTAGAAGGCCCGGCGGTTGCTGGCATAGGCGTCGTTTTGCTTATAGGAGCCGATCGCGGTCGGATGTTGCCAGTCGATCCGCAGATCGAAGTCGATGCGACGCTCGCCGCGGCGCAGCGTGAGCGTCTGCACGAAGGGGTGCGACGCGATCCGTCCCTCGATGCGCACGCTCCGTTCCAGCGCATCATCCTGCAGGACGGTCAGCGTCGCAGGGGTTTCGGTCGAGGAGCGGAAGCCGCCCTCGTCCGGGAAGCAGCCGCACAGCTCGCCCATCGAAAAGTCGCTCTGCGGATCGACCACCTCCCGGCCGCCGCACCGTTTGGCGACCAGGCTTTCGATCACGCCGCCGCGCGAAAGGTCGAGCACGATGCGGTACATGTCGTTTTCAAGCAGGTATTTTTCCGATCCCGCAGCAGCGGAATGCACCGCGGGTTCGGGCATCGCCGCGCCGCATCCGGGTTCCAGCCGGAAATCGGCATACCCGAAGGCCGGGACCCCGGCCTCGAAGGTGAGGGCGTACCCCTTCTCCGTGCGTTCGTAGCGCGCGGCGTCGATGCGTCGTCCGGCGGCATCCGTAATCCGGGGCGCCGTCGGTCCGAACGACCGGGGCACGACGACCGTGAGCACCTCGCGCCGCGCCGTGCCCAGCGTATTGACGGCCCGCACGCGAAGCGGCCCCTGCGTCCCGGCATCTGGGCCGAGGCTGCGTAGCGCGGCGGCCGTGACGTCGCCGCAGATCGAATCGGTCGCGGCGGTCCAGCGGGCGATATGGTCGGCCCACGTGCCGCGACCGTGCAGGCCGTTGTAGGGGACGATCCACGAATCGTGGTGCTGCGCCAGCATCAGCGTGCGCCACGCGTCGTCGAGCGCGGCCACATCGTAGCGCCCGTCACCGAGCAGCACGCCCAGCACGGAGGCCTTCTCGGCCTGCACGAGGGCATTTTCGGCATGCCGCACCTGCCGGGCGATGCGCTGCAGCACCTGACTGCCCCAGACGAGGCTCACGCGTACATCCTCCTGCGACATGCGGTAGGGGGTGGCAGAGGCGGGGTCGGCCACCTGCTCGAAATATTCGCGCCAGGTGACGTAGCGCGAGCCGTTGCGGATGCTGTCGCCGCTGCCGATCCAGGGTCCGAATTTCCAGCCGGCATCCTGATAGCACATCCCGACGGGATGGGCAATGCCCTGCCGGCGGCAATCCTCGAGGTACTCCGTTTCATTGCCCCAGGCCGTGGTCTGCCAGACGGAGTTCTCCGCCAGCCGCTCCGAGGCGTAGCGCGGCACGGTGCGGATCGACGTGCCGTCGGGCCCCGTCCAGTCGACCGTCTCCCCGCCGAAGGGGGCCATGTAGCCGCCCCAGCAGGTGTTGGGGCACTTGAGCGAGGCGTAGCGGAAGCCGAACGAGCGGAGCAGCTGCGGCAGGCAGCTCGTAAAACAGGGCTCCTCGACGGCGTAGGTCACGAATTCGATGCCGGGGAAGTGACTGCGGAGCTTGCGCATGCCGTAGACGAACTGCCGGATGATGCTCTCGCCCGATATATTGTAACAGTAGGGCTGAGCGTAGGTCGGATTGGTGAATTCGACCCGGTCGTCGGTCGCCAGGCGTCGGAAACGCGCGTAATCGGCCGGCGTGCGCACTTGCACCGTATCCCACGTCTCGGGCTCGATCTCCAGGCCGATGCGCCATTCGGGATGGGCATCCAGCTGATCGGCGATAAAGCGGGTCTTCCACTCGACGGGATAGTGGCCGTAGATGCCGCCGTGGTATCCGTCGACAAACCACGCCTGCGGCTGCGTCGCGTATGCGGAGGAACCGGCCATGAGCAACAAGGCGGCAGCGATCGTCCGGACGGAGATTCCGTTCCGGCAAGAACGGTCTGAAATCGTATCCATGAAGGTTCGGGGTTAATGAGTTTTCGGTATTACAAATTAACTTCATAAATATGGAAACCGAAGGGATATTAAACCGGAAAGTAGACAAGGTGACACAACAACCCACTCATTCACAGTCGGATAACCCCCAGCCGAATACACTCATGGTAAATCGCAAGGAGGGCCTTTTCGTGGAAAAGCCCCTTCACGACGGCAAAAAGGGGTCGAAAAAGGCCCGCTTCGGCGAGCGGCGAGGGCAGCGAGGACGGCGGAAAGAGAGGCGGAGACGGCGGCAAGGGTGGAAAGAGCGGAAAGGGCGGAGGCGGCGCCGACCGGGCACAAAAAAACCGGACGGCCGCACCCGCATGGTACGTTCCGTCCGGAATTCATTTCGGCAGGGACTGCCCGCCTACTTGCCCAAGAGCTGCTTCACTTCGGCGGCCTTCCAAAGGGCGTTGCCGCCGAAACGAGTGACGTCGCTGACGGTCGCCCGCAGCCGATTACTTGCCCAGCAACTGTTTTACTTCGGCGGCCTCCGAAAAATCGTTGCCGCCGAAGCATCGGTGCATCACGTCCCTCGGCAAAGAGACGGACCGCCTACTTGCCCAAGAGCTGCTTCACTTCGGCAGCCTCCGAAAAATCGTTGCCGCCGAAGCATCGGTGCATCGCATCCCTCGGCAAAGAGACGGACCGATTACTTGCCCAAGAGCTGCTTCACTTCGGCGGCGACGGTCACACCGTTGTAGCCGAACTTCTCGTCGAGCACCTTGTAGGGGGCCGAATAGCCGAAGTGGTCCAGTCCGTGGATCATCCCCTTCTCACCTACCAGGCCCCGCAGGGTCACAGGCAGCCCCGACGTCAGGCCGTAACGCGGCAGGCCCGCCGGCAGGACGCTCTCCTGGTACGACTTGGGCTGATCGCGGAAGAGGCCCTCGCTCGGTGCACTGACGATGCGCACCGGAATTCCCTCTTCGGCCAGCAGGGTTGCCCCCTCGACCAGCGTCGAGACCTCCGAACCCGAAGCGACGAGCACGGCGGCCGGTTTGGCGGCGTCGACCACGACATAGGCCCCCTTGGCCACCTGGGCGGCCTCCTCGCGGCGGCTCCGGCCCAACGTCGGCAGGGTCTTGATGTTCTGACGCGAAAGCACGAGTGCCACGGGACGGTGCTCCTCCAGCGCCAGCTTCCACGCCATGACGGTCTCGTCGCCGTCGGCCGGACGCAGCACAAGCATCGAACGCTCGCCCTCGTGGTTGCGCAGGTGCTCCAGCAGGCGAATCTGCGCCTCCTGCTCGACGGGCTGGTGCGTCGGGCCATCCTCGCCCACGCGGAACGAGTCGTGCGTCCAGACGTAGATCACGTGCAGCCGCATGAGCGCCGAGAGACGCACCGCGGGCTTCATGTAGTCCGAGAAGACGAAGAAGGTGCCGCAGGCCGGGATCACGCCGCCGTGCAGCGCCATGCCGTTCATCACGCAGGCCATCGTCAGCTCCGAGACGCCCGCCTGGAAGAACTTGCCCGAGAAGTCGCCCCGCGTGAAGGCCTTGGTCTTCTTGAGGTAACCGTCGGTCTTGTCCGAATTGGAGAGGTCGGCCGAGGCGACGATCATGTTCTCAACCTTCTCGGCATAGAGTCCCAGCACCGTGGACGAGGCGGCGCGCGTGGCAACGTCGGGCTTCAGCTCGATCGTCTTGTAGTCGATCTCGGGCAGCTCACCCGAAAGGAAGCGGTCGAGCTTGTGTGCGAGCTCCTTGTGCTCCTGACGCCACGACTTCTCGATGCGCGCCTGCTCGGCCGCCCAGGCACGAAGCGCCTCGCGGCGCTCGGCGAAGACCTCGCGGCTCTGCTCGAAGACGGCAAACGGATCGTCGGGATCGCCCCCGAGGTTGCGGACCGTCGCGGCAAAGTCGGCTCCGGCCGACGACAACGGCTGTCCGTGCGTCGAAACCCGGTCCTCGTAGCTCGCCCCGTCGGGCCCCACGGCCCCCTTGCCCATCACCGTGCGGCCGATGATGAGCGTCGGACGCTCCATCTCGGACTGCGCGGCAACGAGCGCCTCGCGGATCTCGTTGATGTTGTGTCCGTCGATCTTCAGCACGTTCCAGCCCCACGCCTCGTACTTCATGGCCACGTTCTCCGTATCGACCTCGTCGACCTTCGTCGAGAGCTGGATGTTGTTCGCATCGTAGTACATCACGAGGTTGGAAAGCCCCAGGTGTCCGGCGATGCGGCCCACGCCCTGCGAGATCTCCTCCTCGACGGCACCGTCCGAGATGTAGGCATAGGTGCGGTGCGCCATCCACTCGCCGAAGCGCGCCGCCAGGAAGCGCTCGGCAATGGCTGCGCCGAGGGCCATGGCATGTCCCTGCCCCAGCGGGCCGGAGGTGTTCTCCACGCCGCGCAGCACGTCCACCTCGGGGTGGCCGGGCGTCACGCTCCCCCACTGCCGCAGCGACTTGAGGTCCTCGGTCGAATAGAATCCGGCCAGCGACAGCACCGAATAAAGCATCGGCGACATGTGTCCCGGATCGAGGAAGAAGCGGTCGCGGTAGGGATAGGCCATGTTGTCGGGGTCATAGCGCAGGAACTCCGCGTAGAGCACCGTGACGAAATCGGCGCCGCCCATCGCTCCGCCGGGATGACCCGACTTCGCCTTTTCGACCATGGCGGCCGACAGGATGCGGATGTTGTCGGCAACGCGCGTTAGTTTCGTATTCGTAGACATATCAAAGTTTAAGGTTTAGTATTTTTCAGTTGCTAAAGATAGCAAAAAAAATCATCCGACCTGCCGCATCTGCGGAAGATTTGCACGTCCGAGCTTTTCGCGGGCATAGGGCAGCGTCACGGTGAACTCCCGGGCGCCCGTCGAGGGCAGCTCGAACATCGTGTCCATCATGATCGCCTCGCAGATCGAACGCAGGCCGCGCGCCCCGAGGCGGAACTCCACGGCCTTGTCGACGATGTAGTCCAGCACGTCGTCGTCGAAGGTCAGCTTCACGCCGTCGAGCTCGAACAGACGCTGGTACTGCTTGATGATGGCGTTCTTCGGCTCGGTGAGGATGCGCCGCAGGGCGTCGCGTCCCAGCGGCTGCATGTAGGTCAGCACCGGGAGGCGCCCCACCAGCTCGGGAATCAGCCCGAAGCTCTTGAGGTCCTGCGGCGAGACGTACTGCATGAGGTTGTTGCGGTCGATCGTATCGCCGTCGATCCGTCCGTAGCCGATCGCGCGGGTGTTGAGCCGCTGGGCGATCTTCTTCTCGATGCCGTCGAAGGCGCCGCCGCAGATGAAAAGGATGTTGCGCGTGTTGACCTGGATGAACTTCTGCTCGGGGTGCTTGCGCCCGCCCTGGGGCGGCACGTTGACCACCGTGCCCTCGAGAATCTTCAGCAGCGCCTGCTGCACGCCCTCGCCCGAGACGTCGCGCGTGATCGAGGGGTTGTCGCCCTTGCGGGCGATCTTGTCGATCTCGTCGATGAAGACGATGCCCCGCTCGGCCTGCTCGACGTTGTAGTCGGCCACCTGCAGCAGCCGCGAGAGGATGCTCTCGACATCCTCGCCCACGTAGCCCGCCTCGGTGAGCACCGTGGCGTCGACGATCGTGAAGGGCACCTTCAGCAGGCGGGCGATCGTCCGCGCCATGAGCGTCTTGCCCGTACCGGTGGGGCCCACCAGCACGATGTTCGACTTGTCGATCTCGACGTCGTCCTCCTTCGGGGCGTAGAGCAGCCGCTTGTAGTGGTTGTAGACCGCCACCGACAGGTAGCGCTTGGCCGTATCCTGTCCGATGACGTACTGGTCGAGGAACTCCTTGATCTGCGCCGGCTTGAGCAGCTCCTCCTTCTTCAGGGGCGCCACCGACGGACGGGCCGGTGCTCCGGCCGCCATGCCGTTGTCGGCAAGGATGCGGTAGCCGTTCTCGATGCACTTGTTGCAGATGTTGGCTCCGTCCATGCCCTGGAACATGATCTCCACCTCCGAGCGGGAGGCCCCGCAGAACGAACAGCGGTCGTCGTGCGTGTCGCTGCCGCGGCGGCGGGGGGTCGGGTTCTCCGTATGATTCGGGTTGTCGTTTTTCTTTGCCATTACTTCTTCTCCCTTTTGGTCAGCACTTCGTCGATGAGTCCGTACTCCCGGGCCTCGGCGGCCGAGAGCCAGTAGTCGCGGTCGGCATCCTTCTCGATCCGGCGGACCGGCACGCCCGAGTGCAGCGAGAGGATCTCGTAGAGCTCGCGCTTGGTCTTCATCATCTCGCGGGCCGTGATCTCGATGTCGGAGGCCTGGCCCTGCGCGCCGCCCAGCGGCTGGTGGATCATCACCCGCGAGTGGGGCAGCGCCGAACGCTTGCCCTTCGCACCGGCCGTGAGCAGCACGGCGCCCATCGAGGCGGCCAGCCCCGTGCAGATGGTCGCCACGTCGGGACCCACCAGCTGCATCGTGTCGTAGATGCCCAGTCCGGCCGAGACGGAGCCGCCCGGCGAATTGATGTAGATCTGGATGTCCTTATCGGGATCGACCGACTCGAGGAAGAGCAGCTGCGCCTGGATGATGTTGGCGGCATCGTCGTAGATCGGCGCCCCGAGGAAGATGATGCGGTCCATCATCAGGCGCGAGAAGACGTCCATCGTGGCGACGTTCAGCTGCCGCTCCTCGATGATCGTCGGCGAGACATAGGCCGCGCTGACCGACTGGAAGTCGTGCAGCTTGAGCGAGCTGATGCCGCAGTGCCTGCGCGCGTACTTTTCAAATTCTGACATATCCGGTAGTTTTTCTCAAAAAAAGGACTTTGCAAACATCACGCCTGCAAAGTCCAAAGATAGCTATTTTTCGGCAATTATCGGAGCTCCTGTGCCAATTTGGCGAACTCGTCGGCCGAAACGGACTTCTCCTCGACCGTGATTTTCGACTTCACGTCCTCGACAACCTTCATTTCGTAGAGCTTCTCGTAGATCTTCTGGCCCTGCTCCTTGTCGGCGAGGATCTTTCCGGCGTAACCGGCGAGCATGTCGTCGGGAGCCGACGGCATGCCGTACTGTGCGAACTGCGCGGCAGCCAGCGCCTTGGCCTCGGCCTCGGCCTCCTCCTTGCTGACCGTGAGGTTGTCCTGCTTGATGAAGTGCTTCTGGATGTAGTTCCAGGTGAACATCTTCAGGAACTGCGCAAAGTCCTTCTCGATCTCCTCCATCGTGAACTTGCCCTCGTTGATCGTGTAGAGCCAGCGCTTGAGGAATGCCTCGGGCATCTTCAGCCCGGTCTTTTCGATCAGGTAGTCGCGCAGCTGCAGCGTGAAGAGGTAGTCGCTCTCGCGGCGCAGCTCCGATGCGATCTGCGCGTCGATGTAGGCCTCGAACTCCTCCGCGGTCTTGACGTTGCCGCCCGGGAAGGCCATCTTGAAGAACTCCTCGTTGAGCTCCGGCTCGGCGAAGCGGCGGATGCGCGTGATCTCGAGCGAGAACTCGGGCTTGATGCCCTCCAGCTCGTTCTCCTTGACCTGGAGCACGGCGGCGCGCTGCGACGGGTTCTTGTAGAGCTCGTTGATGTTCACCTCGGTCTTGTAGCCGACCTTCTGGCCGAGGAAGGGCTTGCGCTCCTCCTCCGACATCGAGATCAGCCCCACGTAGGCGTCGGCAACGTTCATCTCACCGTTGTCGAGCGTCACCGAAAGGGCCTCGTCCGAGGTCACCTCCTCGGCGTCGACCAGACGGCCGAAGCGGCGCAGGAAGTTCGAGCGGTAGTCGTCGTGCATCTTCTTGTCGACGGCGATGGCGTTGTAGGTCAGCTTGTCCTGCTTCGAGAGGTCGAGCTTGATCTCGGGAGCCTCGCCGATCTCGAAGACGAACTCGAACTCCTTGCCGTTCTCGAAATCGAAGGCGCCCTGCTCCTCCGAGGGGATCACGTCGCCCAGGTAGTCGATGTTCTCCTTCTGGAGGTACTCGAACACGGCGTTCGAGGCGGTGCGGTACGACTGCTCGGCCAGCACGCCCTTGCCGTACATCTTCTTGATGATGCCCATCGGCACCATGCCGGGACGGAAGCCGGGGATGTTGGCCTTGCGGCGGTATTCGCGCAGCGCCTTCTCGACGCTCTGGCCATAGTCCTCCTCGCCCACGGTTACCTTGACGAGCGAAGTGTTCTCTTCACGTTGTTCTCTTACGATCTTCATACTGAATGTGTTGTATTTGTTATTCTCGTTTTTCTCCGTCGGAATCGGGAGGCAAATGTACGAAATTATTCCGTCCGGCGCAAGATATTCTTATATATTATGGTCAAATTATGATATGTGGATTGCTTTTCGTAACTTTGCATGATTGTTCGCACACGATGACGATGAAAACCACGACGATTCTTCTCTGCGCGGCACTGCTGCTGGGCGCCTGCGGAGGAAATGCGGCCCGCAACCGCAAAAGCGCCGCCGCAACCCGCATAACCGTACCGGCGGCACCCCGCGAATACACCTACCGCGTAAAGGCGGTCCACCCCCATGCAACGGACGCCTACACGCAGGGGCTGCAATACGTCGACGGCACGCTCTGGGAGGGGACGGGCCAACACGGCGCCTCGCGCGTCACGAAGACCGACCTCGGGACGGGCCGCACGGAGCTCTTCGCGAGCCTGCCCCGCTCGGAGTTCGGCGAGGGCATCACGCTGCTCGACGGGCGGCTCTACTACCTGACGTGGCAGTCCAACACGGCGCACGTCTACGACGCCGCGACGGGCCGCCATCTGCGCGACTTCCGCTACCCGGGCGAGGGGTGGGGGCTCACGACCGACGGCGAGCGGCTCTACCTCTCCGACGGCACGGAGTCGATCCACGTGCTCGATCCCGAGACCTTCCGCCGCGAGCGCCGCATCACGGTGACCCTCGAGGGTGAGCCCGTGCACTTCCTCAACGAGCTGGAGTGGATCGACGGCCGCATCTGGGCCAACGTCTACACGACGGACCAGATCGTCATCATCGACCCGGCGACGGGCACGGTCGAGGGGGTCGTCGACCTCACGGGGCTGCTTCCCCAGGAGGACCGCACGCGGCAGACCGACGTGCTGAACGGCATCGCCTGGGATGCGGCCGGAGGGCGCATCTTCGTCACGGGCAAGAACTGGCCCAAACTCTTCGAGATAGAAATCCTACCGAAATAATGCACAACACGTTATACGACAATCTGGAGCGGCGCATCCTGCTGCTCGACGGCGGCTTCGGCACGATGGTGCAGGGCTACGGCCTGGGCGAGGCGGAGTACCGCGGCGAGCGCTTCCGCGACTGGAGCGTCCCGCTCAAGGGGTGCAACGACCTGCTGGCGCTCACGCGCCCGGAGGTCGTGCGCGAAATCCACGAAAAGTACCTGCAGGCCGGCGCCGACATCATCGAGACCGACTCATTCAACGCCAACGCCGTCTCGCTGCGCGACTACGGGCTCGAGGCCTACGCCGGCGAGATGGCCCGTGCCGCGGCTGCGGTGGCCCGTGCGGCGGCCGACGCCGCGACGGCACGCAACCCGCAGAAGCCGCGCTTCGTCGCCGGGTCGATGGGCCCGACGAACCGCACGGCCTCGATGTCGGCCGACGTGGCGAACCCCGCGTCGCGCGAGATCACCTTCCGCGAGCTGGTCGACGCCTACACGACACAGGCACGGGGACTTCTCGACGGCGGGGCCGACATCCTGCTCGTCGAGACGGTCTTCGACACGCTCAACGCCAAGGCGGCGCTCTACGCCATCGACCTGCAGGCCGAGAAGCTCGGCCGCGAAATCCCCGTCATGGTCTCCGGCACGCTGGCCGACGCCAGCGGCCGCAACCTCTCGGGACAGACCGTCGAGGCCTTCTGCATCTCGGTATCCCATGCACGGCTGCTCTCCGTGGGGCTCAACTGCGCCTACGGGGCGCGGCAGCTGCTGCCCTACCTCGAGCGGCTCGCCGCCGTGGCCCAGACACGCATCTCGGCCCATCCCAACGCCGGACTGCCGAACGTCATGGGCGGCTACGACGAGACGCCCGCAATGTTTGCCGAGGATGTGGGCGAATACATGCGCCGCGGCCTGGTGAACATCGTCGGCGGCTGCTGCGGCACCACCCCGGCCCACATCTTCGAGCTGTCGAAGATCGTCGGCCGCTACACGCCGCGCCCGCTGCCGGAGCCCCGCCACGAAACCGTATTGAGCGGTCTGGAACCGCTGCGCATCGTCCCCGAGGCGAACTTCATCAACGTCGGCGAGCGCACGAACGTCGCCGGCTCGGCCCGCTTCGCGCGGCTCATCCGCGAGGGCAACTACGAGGAGGCGCTCACCGTCGCCCGGGCGCAGGTCGACGCCGGGGCGCAGGTCATCGACGTCTGCATGGACGACGGGCTGATCGACGGTCCCGCGGCCATGCGCACGTTCCTCAACCTGACAGCCTCCGAGCCGGAGATCGCCCGCGTGCCGACGATGATCGACTCGTCGCGCTGGGAGACGCTCGTCGCGGGGCTGGAGGTGACGCAGGGCAAAGCCGTCGTCAACTCCATCTCGCTCAAGGAGGGCGAGGAGGAGTTCCTGCGCCGGGCGCGCGAAATCCACCGCTACGGCGCCGCCGCGGTGGTGATGCTCTTCGACGAGCGGGGGCAGGCCGACACCTTCGGGCGCAAGATCGAGGTGGCCGAACGGGCCTACCGCCTGCTGACCGGCGCCGGCTTCCCGGCCGAGGACATCATCTTCGACCCCAACATCCTGGCCGTCGCCACAGGCATTGCCGAGCACGACGGCTACGCCAAGGCCTTCATCGACGCAACGCGCTGGATCAAGGAGCACCTGCCCTACGCCAAGGTCTCGGGCGGCGTCTCGAACCTCTCGTTCGCCTTCCGCGGCAACAACGCCGTGCGCGAGGCGATGCACTCGGCCTTCCTCTACCACGCGATCCGCGCCGGCATGGACATGGGCATCGTCAACCCGCAGATGCTCAAGGTATACGACCAGATCGAGCCCGCGTTGCTCGAGCGCGTCGAGGACGTGATCCTCTGCCGCCGCGCCGATGCGGCCGAACGGCTGGCCGAATATGCCCAGCAGGTGCGGCAGACGGCCGACACCGCCGCGCAGGCCGCGGATGCCTGGCGCGCGGGAACGCTCGCCGAGCGCATCGACCACGCCATGCTCAAGGGCGTGGCGGAGCACATCGAGGAGGATGCGCTGGAGGGCTACCGCACGCTGGGCAGCCCGATGGCGGTGATCGACACGCTGCTCATGCCCGCCATGGAGCGCGTGGGCCGGCTCTTCGGCGAGGGCAAGATGTTCCTGCCGCAGGTCGTCAAGACGGCACGCGTGATGAAACGGGCCGTGGCGGCCCTCACCCCCTACATCGAGCAGGGCGCCGCCACGGCGTCGCACAGCGCCGGGCGGGTGCTCATCGCCACGGTCAAGGGCGACGTCCACGACATCGGCAAGAACATCGTCTCGGTGGTGATGGCCTGCAACGGATACGAGATCCGCGACCTGGGCGTCATGGTCGAGGCGCAGCGCATCGTCGACGAAGCCGTCGCCTGGGGCGCGCAGTGCATCTGCCTGAGCGGCCTCATCACGCCGTCGCTCGACGAGATGACGCACGTCTGCGAGGAGCTCGAGCGGCGCGGCCTGCGCATCCCGGTCATCGTCGGCGGCGCAACGACCTCGGCGCTGCACACCGCGCTGAAGATCGCCCCGGTCTACGGCGGCACGGTCGTCCACTCAGCCAACGCCAGTCAGAACAGCCAGCTGCTGGCCCGTCTGCTGGGGCCCGACGGCGAGCGTTTCGCCGCCGAAGTGCACGAGGAGCAGGAGCAGCTGCGCCGCGAGTACCGCAAGCGGCAGCAGGCGCGCGAACTCGTCCCGATCGTCGAGGTGCGCCGGCAGCGCCGTGCGGCCCGCACCGCGGACCACATCCCCGTCGTGCCGCTGCACACGGGGCGCATGGTCTTCCCGGACTTCGACATCTCCGACGCCGAGCGCTTCATCGACTGGACCTTCTTCTTCCCGGCCTGGGGGATCAAGGGACACTACCCCGAGCTGCTCGACGACCCCACGAAGGGCGAGGAGGCCCGCAAGGTGCTCGCCGATGCCCAGGCATTGCTCAAGCGCATCCGCGACGAGCGGCTGCTCACGCTGCAGGGCGTCGTCGGCATCTTCCCCGCCCGCAGCGAGGGCGACGACATCGTCGTCACCGACACCCGGGGGCGCGACGTGCGGCTGGCCATGCTCCGCAACCAGACGCGCGGCGAGGAGAACCGCTCGCTGGCGGACTTCATCGCCTCCCGGGGCGACTACATCGGCTGCTTCGCCCTGACGGCCGGCATCGGCCTCAAGGAGCTCACCGAACGCTTCCGCAGCGAGGGCGACGACTACAACGCCATCCTCGCCAAGCTGCTCGCGGACCGGCTTACCGAGGCCTTCGCCGAAGCCGTGCACGCCTTCGTGCGGCGCCAGATGTGGGGCTACGAACGCGACGGCGAGCTCTCGCCCGAGGAGGTGATCCGCGGCAACTACCGCGGACGGCGGATGGCCTTCGGCTACCCCGCCTCGCCGGACCACTCGCTCAAGCGCGAGGTCTTCGACCTGCTGGCCGCGGAGATCACCACCGGCATGCGCATGACCGAAAACTACATGATCGACCCGGGCGAGTCGCTCTGCGGGCTGCTCTTCGCCGACGCGGAGTACTTCTCCGTGGAGCGGATCGACACCAAGCAACTGCTCGACTACGCCCGACGCCGCGGCATGGAGCCCGACGAGGTGCGCAAGATCATACCCAACAACGCATGAACGTAACAGACATCATACACGAAGCCCTCGCGCAGCACCGCACGCGCTTCGCCTTCGAGCTGCTGCCGCCCCTGAAGGGCGACGGCACCGGCGGGGTCTTCGGGGCCATCGACCCGCTCATGGAGTTCGATCCGGCCTACATCAACATCACCTTCCACCGCGAGGGGATCAAGCAGACGCAGCGTCCCGACGGCAGCATCGAGTGGCACGTCGTACGCCGGCGTCCCGGCACGGTGGGCATCTCGGCGGCCATCCGCAAGCGCTACGGCGTGGAGGTCGTGCCGCACCTGATCTGCGGCGGCCTGTCGAAATACGACATCGAGGACGCCCTGATCGACATGGACTTCCTCGGGCTGCACAACGTGCTGGCGCTGCGCGGCGACAAGTCGCAGAACGAGCGCTTCTTCATGCCCCACCCACAGGGCCACGCCCACGCCGTGGACCTCGTGCGACAGATCGCCGCGATGAACCGCGGCGAATTCGTCGACGGCGAGGTCGAGGTGTGCCACCACTCGAAATTCTCGATCGGCGTGGCGGGCTACCCCGAGACGCACGAGGAGGCCGCATCGCCCGAGGCCGACATCCTCCACCTGAAGGAGAAGGTCGACGCCGGGGCCGAGTACGTCGTCACGCAGCTCTTCTACGACAACGCGCGTTTCTTCGACTTCGTTGCGCGGTGCCGTGCGGCGGGCATCCGCGTGCCGATCATCCCCGGCATCAAACCCCTGGCGACGGTGCGCCACCTGCAGTCGCTGCCCGCGACCTTCGGCTGCCGAATCCCCGAGGAGCTCGAACGCGAGGTCCTGGCCCACGCCGACGACAAGGCCGCCGTGCGCCGCATCGGCACCGAATGGGCCATCGCGCAGAGCCGCGAGCTGATCGCCGCAGGCGTGCCCGTGCTGCACTACTACCCCATGGGCAAGGCCGAGAACATCATCGAAATCGCAAGAACCGTCTTCTGACAATGAACGCCATCGAATTTCGCCGCCACCTGCATGCCCATCCCGAACTCTCGTTCCGGGAGCATCAGACCGCGGCATTCATCTCCGCCCGGCTCTCGGAGCTGGGCATCGAAAACCGCCCCGTCGCCGCAACCGGCGTCCTGGCCCGCATCGCGGGAAGTGCGGCACCCGACCGGCGGGCCGTGGTGCTGCGCGCCGACATCGACGCCCTGCCCATCGACGAGCAGACCGGTCTGGCGTGGAGCTCGTGCAATGCGGGCGTCATGCACGCCTGCGGACACGACATCCACGCCGCCGTACTCTACGGCGTGCTGCAGCGGCTCTCCGCGGCGCCCGACTTCCGCGGCACGGTCTTCGGGCTCTTCCAGCCGGGCGAGGAGTGCAACCCCGGCGGGGCATCGCTCGTGCTTGCCGAGGAGCCCTTCGCCGGATACGACGTCCTGGCCGTTCTGGGCGAGCACGTCGAGCCGCAGATCGAGGTCGGCAGCCTCGGATTCCGCGCCGGCAAGTACATGGCCGCCAGCGACGAGCTGCGCCTGCACCTACACGGCAAGGGGGGCCACGGCGCCCTGCGCGGCCAGCTCAAGGACCCCGTCGCCGCGGCGGCCGAGTGCACGACGCGCCTGCTGGCCCTCAACAACGAGGAGTGCGTCCTCTCGATCGGCCGCATGGAGGCCGCGGGTGCCACGAACATCGTTCCCGACGAGGCCTACCTCGAGGGGACGCTGCGCACCTTCGACGAACGCGAACGCGAGATCATCCACCGCCGCATCGCCAACATCGCCGCCGACATCGACGCGCGCCACGGCACGCGGACCGACGTGGACATCAACCACGGCTACCCGTGCGTGGTGAACGACGCGATTCTCGTCAAGCGCGCCGTGGCACTGGCCAAGACCCTCGGGCTCGGCGTGGAGATGCTGCCGCTGCGCACCACGGCCGAGGATTTCGGATTCTACTGCAAGCGCTATCCGGCACTCTTCTACCGGCTGGGCGTGGGACACGCGGCCGGACGGTCGCATACGGCGACCTTCTCGCCCGACGAGGGGGCCATCGACCCGGGCATCGACTTCATGGAGCGTCTCGCACGACAAATACTGGAACAATGAAAAAGCAACAAGACAAGCGCACCGCCCGCGGTGCGAAGAAAACCGACCGCGCGGAGATCATCCTCCACCTCTTCCGCGAGTTTCCGAACAACAAGTTCTCGCTCAAGCAGCTGGCTTCGGCCTCGGGCGGCGCCTCGAAGGAGGGGCGGCGCGAGACGCTCGAAATCCTCGGCCGCCTCTTCGAGGAGGGGATCGTCGAGGAGTGCGCCCGCGAAAAGTACCGCCTCACGCAGAAGCACCTGCCCCACTACGAGGGAATCGCCGACATGACCGCCGGGGGTTCGATCTACGTGCGCGTCGAGGGGCTCGACGACGACATCTTCGTCAACCAGCGCAACACGGCCAACGCCCTGGACGGCGACCGCGTGGAGGTCGTGGTCGTGCACCGCGGCCGCAACGGGCAGTTCGAGGGCGAGATCACGCGCATCGTGGAGCGCAACCGCAAACCCTACGTCGGCATCGCCGAGGTAGGCGCCCACCAGATCTTCGTCAAGGCCGACTCGCGCCGCATGCCGATGGACATCTACCTCCCGAAGCGCGACTGCCCCGACGTGCGCGACGGCGAGAAGGTCGTCGTGCGCATCGTCGACTGGCAACCGGGCAGCAAGAGCCCCGTGGGCGAGCTGGTCGAGCGGCTCGGCATGGCGGGCAACAACGACACGGAGATGCACGCCATTCTGGCCGAATACGAGCTGCCCTACCGCTTCGAGCCGGAGGTCGAGGCGGCGGCCGAGGCCATCGACGCCCGCATCACGCAGAAGGAGATCGACTCGCGCCGCGACTTCCGCGCCGTGACGACCTTCACCGTCGACCCGGCCGACGCCAAGGACTTCGACGACGCGCTCTCGGTGCGCCGCGTAAGCGACGGCGTCTGGGAGGTGGGCGTGCACATTGCCGACGTCACGCACTACGTGCATCCCCACTCGACGATCGACGACGAGGCCGTCGAGCGCGGCACGTCGGTCTACCTGGTGGACCGCACCGTCCCGATGCTGCCCGAGCGCCTCTCGAACGAGCTCTGCTCGCTGCGTCCGAACGAGACGAGCCTCTGCTTCTCGGCGGTCTTCACGCTCAACGAGAACCTCGACCTGCTCGACGAGTGGTTCGGCCGCACGGTCATCCACTCCGACCGCCGCTTCACCTACGCCGAGGCACAGGAGGTGATCGAGACCGGCCGCGGCGACTATGCCGAGGAGATTCTGACACTCAACCGCCTGGCCCAGGCGCTGCGCCGCCAGCGCTTCAGGAACGGCGCCATCTCGTTCGAGCGCGAGGAGGTGAAGTTCCGCCTCGACGAGAGCGGCAAGCCGCTGGGCGTCTACTTCAAGGAGCAGAAGGAGTCGAACCAGATGATCGAGGAGTTCATGCTGCTGGCCAACCGCCGCGTCGCGGAGTTCTGCGGACACCGCATCTCGGAGAAGGGGCGCAAGGTGCCCCGCACGATGGTCTACCGCGTGCACGACTCGCCGAGCGAGGAGAAGCTCGACCGCTTCCGGCAGTTCATCCTCCGCTTCGGCCACGTCTTCAAGGCCTCGAAGGGGCGTGCCGTGGCCCGCGAGATGAACAAGCTCTTCAAGCAGATCAAGGGCTCGACCGAGGAGAACGCCGTGACGACGATGGCCGTGCGCTCGATGGCCAAGGCCTACTACTCGACCGACAACATCGGCCACTACGGACTGGCCTTCGACAGCTACACGCACTTCACGTCGCCCATCCGCCGCTACCCCGACATGATGGTCCACCGGCTGCTGGCCCGCTACCTCGAGGGCGGCAAGTCGGCCGACAAGGAGACGCTCGAGGCGCTCTGCGCCCAGGCCTCCGAGCGCGAGATCGTCGCCGCGGAGGCCGAACGGGCCTCGATCAAGTACAAGATGGTCGAGTTCATGAAGGAGCGCATCGGGCAGGAGTTCGACGGCCACATCTCGGGACTGACCGAGTGGGGCGTCTACGTCGAGCTGGACGAGACCCACATCGAGGGCATGTCGTTCCTGCGCGACATCGAGGGCGACTTCTTCCAGTTCGACGAGGAGCAGTACGAGATCGTGGGCCGCTCGACGGGACGCCGCATGACGCTCGGCGACGCCGTGCGCGTGCGCGTCAAGCGGGCCGACCTGCAGAAGCGCCAGCTCGACTTCGAGCTGCTGCTGCCCGAGGGGGCCGCACGCCGCGCGGCATCGGCCGCCGGCAAGGGGACATCCGACCGCCGGAGCGACAAGGGCACAGCCACCCGCGGCGCCGGCAAGCGGTCCTCCGGACACAAGAGCTCCGCCGGGCGCCGCGCATCGCGCCGCCGGCACTGATCCCGCCCCGGCGGGGTCCAAGCGGGCACCCGCGCCATAACACACCGCAAAAGGTTCTGCAACCATCCGGTTGCGGGACCTTTTCCCATACGCTCCGACCGGAGGAAGGGGCATTGAGGACCGCACTCTCGCCCTGCCCTTCGCACCGCACACCCGGACCGGACAACACAGCACGAAAAAAAGGGAACCCCGCAAACGGGATTCCCTTTTTTCGCGTCGGACGACTCTTTAGAAGAGGTTTACACCGTCGAGCGTGGCGATCAGGAACGTGGCAGCGACCGACAGAATGGCGTAGAGCTCCGGGAAGGCAGCCAGAATCAGCGTCTTACCCATCACGTCGTGGCCGTTGCCGATGGCAGCGATACCGTTGGCGCAGATCTTCGCCTGGAAGATCGACGAAGCCAGGTTGACGATGCCGACCAGCAGACCGGCACCCAGAATGGCCGCACCCTGCGTCATCGTGGGGTTCGTCAGACCACCCTGTACAAGGAAGAAGCAGACGAAGCCGTAGAGACCCTGCGAACCCGGAAGGGCCGAGAGAATCATGTAGCTACCGAATGCACCGCTGTTCTTCTTCATGGCGCCTACCGATGCCATGCCGGCGATAGCGGTTCCGACGGACGATGCGATGCCCGCGAGGCCCACCATCAACGCTACGCCGATGTAAGCCATTACCAATGCAGTTGTTGTTTCCATAGTGTTTGAAAAGGATTTTGATTGTTATTTGATTTGATTTCTATTCGCCTGTCTGATCCATTTTGCGGATGGGGTCGAACGACCGCGTGGCCATCTCGAAGCCGGCGTTCTTGAAGAACTCCACGAAGGTGAGTCGCATCGGGTGGACGAACGACGAGATGGTCGACATGAAGAGGTTGATGCCGTGGCCGATGAGCAGGATCGGGATCATCACCAGCAGCCGCACGAAGATGTTCGCACCTTCGGGCACGAAGCCCTGGGCCAGCGTGTTGAAGACCAGTGCCAGCACACCGCCCGAAAGTCCGATGGCGAACAGACGGATGTACGACAGCACGTCGCTCAACAGCCCCGTGATGTTGTTGTAGAGGTCCCACAGTCCGGCACCGACATTGATGAGCGGATTGCGCTTGACGTTGTTGAGCAGCAGCAACAGCACGAAGCCGATGCCCAGCGCCACGTAGAAGGCCACCGACCCGGCCGTGAAGCCCGGGATGGTGATCGAGGCCATCGGAAGCGCCACGCCCAGTACGCACGTCAGAAGGATGACGAACCAGCCGATCTGGCCGAAGGCCTGCGCGATGCCGAAGCAGCGGGTCGTCGTCCAGATGTTGAGCGCCATGCCGAAGAGAATCTGCACCAGACCGATCACGAGCGAGATGATGAAGAACTTGCCCTGGAAGTCGAAGAAGGGAATCGAGGGGAAGTACTGCGCAAGACTCAACCCGAAGAACGAGCCGCAGATGCCGCCGAAGACGATCGTCGCAATGGCGCAGAGCGTGGCGAACCATGCCGCACGGCGCATCATGCCCGGCTCGCGGAACTTGCGCAGCATCACCAGTCCGGCAGCCAGCAGCACGAGGCCGTAACCGGCATCGTTCAGACAGATGCCGAAGAAGAGCATGTAGAACGGCGCGAAGAAGGGCGTCAGGTCCAGCGTGCCGTACTTCGGACGCGCGTAGAGGTCGCCGATCATCTCGAAGATCCGCGCGAAGCGGTTGTTCTTCAGCTTGACGGGCGTATCGTCCTCGGGCGTCGGGTCGCTCTTGAGGTAGATCACGTTGGGATACTCCTCCAGCAGCGCATCCACGCGCGCCGAGGTCTCCGTCTCGGCCCAGCCTTCGAGCACGAGCAGCGTGCCGTCGGCAGCCCGCGCGGCCGACTCCTCGACACGCACTCCCTGCAGGCGTTCGCGCAGCGACGCACCGTAGGCGGCCAGCAGCTTCTCCGAAGCCGCCACGCGCGAGAACTCGGCGTCGAGCGCCGCGAGCTTCGTCCGGGCCTCCCCGATGCGACGTTCCACCTCGCGGATATCCATCGTCGGGGTCTTCATCTCCTGCGCATCGAACGACACCTCCTCGCCGGGAGCCGTCACCACGACGAACCACACGGTCGAATCGGCCCGGTTGATAACCTCGAGCGGGTACTGCGCGCGCCATTCGTCGGCATTCTTGTCAAAGATGTTCGCCTGCGTGAAGAAGCAGCGCACGACGACACCCCGTTCGGCGAGCGTCCGCAGCCGTCCGGCGTCGAACGCACCCCACGGGCGCAGCTCGTCGACGGACTTTTCGAGACGGCCGATCTCGGCGCCGAGCGCCGCGGCTTCGTGCTGCGCGGCGGCATAGTGTTCGTAGGCCTCGGCACCCGAAGCGAACGGCGCAGCCTGCCCGTTGCAACGTGCAGCATCGGCACGGAACGTCTTGAGGAACTCCGCGGCCTTCGTCGTGCCCTCGATGTCGAGCAGCAGCTGACGGTCCTCGTCCGAGGGTTCCCAGCCCGTGGTCGTGATGTCCACGAGCCCGAGCTCACGCAGACGGTCGATGAAATCGCCGCTCTGCGCCGCATAGAGCACAAAGTCGTATTTCGACATTCTCGCTATCATAACATCGCGCCCTCCCCGGCGTGCTGCTGCTTGTTCTTGACGATCTTCTGCGAGGACTTCGAGAGGTTCTCCTCATCCTCCATGAAGCGCTTGATCTTGCGTATGGCGTCCTCGTACCCGGGTATCTGCACCTTTTCGTACAGGTTCACCTTCTGAGTGGTCTTGCGGCGCGCACGGTCCAGCAGCTCCATTCTGCGGTTGTAGACCTCGTATTCGAGGCCCAGCCGTGCCAGCCGCTTGAGAACGTCCACCCCGTCGGCGAACCAGACGGGCGAGGAGAAGAGGTCGTAGGGTTTCTCCTCGAAGCGGACATCCTGCAGCACGGGCGTGCGTACTCCGGCGATCTTCTGCGTCGAAAGCTCGACGTCGGCGATGCGCAGGAGCCCGCTGTCGAACTCGCCCCACAGCGACACCATGTAGTCGTACTCTCCCTTCAGGGCATCGAGACGACGGCGGTAGTCCTGGGCCGAATCCTTCGCCTTCTTTACCTCGGAACGCAGGGCCGACTCCTTGCTCTTGATCGTAGGGAGTGCCTTTTGCCGCATTTTCAGCTGCTTGCCCAACTCGCCCAGCGAGGTCTTGTTGTATTGGAACTTGATTGCCATCGGTTAGGCCTCCTTCCAGTACTTCTTGATAAGCTCCTCCTTGATGGCGACCTCCTCCTTGGAGAAGTATTTCGAGAAGAGCGTCCACGCCGTGTCGAGCATCTGCGTGATGTCGATGTTCACGTCGATCGAAAGCAGCTTCTCCGAATAGTCGTGTGCGAAACGGATCGTGCGCTCGTCGTAGTCCGAGAGGTCGAAACCGTTTTCGAGTTTCGTCTTGGCATTGGCCGCGTCGGCGTACAGACGCACGCAGGCATTCATCACCTGCGGGTGGTCCTCACGCGTCTTCTTGCCGATGACCAGCTGCTTGAGTCGCGACAGCGAACGGAACGGGTCGACGATCACGCGGCCCGTGTCGGTGTCGTTGCGCAGGTAGAGCTGACCCTCGGTGATGTAACCCGTGTTGTCGGGCACGGCGTGCGTGATGTCGCCGCCCGAGAGCGTCGTCACGGCGATGATCGTGATCGATCCGCCGTTGGGCAGCTGCACGGCCTTCTCGTAGATCTTCGCCAGGTCCGAGTAGAGCGAACCGGGCATCGAGTCCTTCGAGGGGATCTGGTCCATACGGTTCGAGACGATGGCCAGGGCGTCGGCGTAGAGCGTCATGTCCGTCAGCAGCACCAGCACCTTCTCGCCCTTGTCGACGGCGAAGTACTCGGCGGCCGTCAGCGCCATGTCGGGAACGAGCAGACGCTCCACGGGCGGGTTCTCCGTCGTGTTGACGAACGAGACGATGCGGTCGAGCGCTCCGGCGTTCTCGAAGACCGACTTGAAGTAGAGGAAGTCGTCGTTGGTCAGACCCATGCCGCCGAGGATGATCTTGTCGGCCTTGGCGCGCAGCGCCACGTTGGCCATCACGGCGTTGTAGGGCTGGTCCGGGTCGGCGAAGAAGGGTATCTTCTGGCCCGTCACGATCGTGTTGTTGAGGTCGATGCCGGCGATACCCGTGGCGATGAGCTCCGACGGCTGGATACGCTTGAAGGGGTTGACCGTCGGGCCGCCGATCTCGCGCTCCTCGCCCTCGACGATCTCACCGCCCTCGAGCGGCTCGCCGTAGGCGTTGAAGAAGCGGCCTGCGAGGTTGTCCGAGACGCGCAGCTTCGGCGGCTCGCCGTGGAAGATCACCTCCGAGGCGGTCGAAAGGCCCTCCGTACCGGCGAAGACCTGCAGCGTGACGTGCTCGCCCATGATTTTCACCACCTGCGCCAGCTTGCCGCCCACGGTGGCCAGCTCGTCGTTGCCGACGCCCTGTGCACGCAGCGTCACGGTCGCCTTGGTGATGTTGTCGATCTTGGTATATATCTTCTGAAAAGCTCGTGTTGTCATGGTCTATTTCGTTTTTTCACCCACATATTGTTCGATCTGCTTCAGGTAGCCGTTGAACTTCTCCGACTGCCACTCCGAATAGTTCATCTGGCGGAAGAGGTTGATCAGACCCTTGAAGAACTGCGAGCACTGCTCGAAATCGGAGAATCCGAAATCCTTGCGGCAGATGTCGAGCACCATCTTGTACATCATCTTCTGGCGCTCGATCGGACAGTTGGCGTCGATCTCGTCGAAGGCGTCCTGCTGCAGGATCACGAAGTCGATGAGCTCCGACTTCCAGAAGCGCTCGTGGTACTCGACCGGCACGCCGTCGTCACCGAGGATGTTGATCTGGTCGTTGGCCTCCTTGCCGCGCTGGACGATCGTCTTGCCGGCATAGACCGCATCCACCCAGTCCTTCTCGATGTGCTCGTCGAGGAAGGCCCGGATCTCGGGATACTCCAGGTACTTCGAGTAGGACTCCAGCGGGTCGATGGCCGGGTAGCGCTTCGAGTCGGCACGTCCCTGCGAGAGGGCGTAGAAGCAGCGTGCGGCCTTCTTCGTCGACTCCGTAACGGGCTCCTTGAGGTTACCGCCCGCGGGCGAGACCGTACCGAGGAAGGTCACCGAACCGGTCTGGCCGTTGTAGAGCTTCACCAGACCGGCGCGCGAGTAGAAGTTCGAGATGATGGCCGAGAGGTCCATCGGGAAGGCGTCCTGGCCGGGCAGCTCCTCCAGACGGTTCGACATCTCGCGCAGCGCCTGCGCCCAGCGCGACGTCGAGTCGGCCATGACGAGCACCTTCAGGCCCATCGAACGGTAGTACTCGCCGATGGTCATGCCCGTATAGACCGACGCCTCACGCGCCGCAACGGGCATGTTCGACGTGTTGCAGATGATGATCGTGCGCTCCATGAGCGTGTGGCCCGTGTTGGGGTCGATCAGCTCGGGGAACTCCTTGAAGATCTCGACCACCTCGTTGGCGCGCTCGCCGCAGGCCACCATGATGATGACGTCGGCATCGGCCTGCTTCGAGATGGCGTGCTGAAGCACCGTCTTGCCGGCACCGAACGGCCCCGGGATGAAGCCCGTACCGCCCTCGGCCATCGGGTTGAAGGTGTCGATGGCGCGCACGCCCGTCTCCATGACGCGCGAGGGGCGCGGCTTCTCCGTGTAGCAGCGGATGGCCTGCTTGACGGGCCACTTCTGCACCATCGTGATCTCGTGGTCGACGCCGTCGGCATCGGTCACCACGACCATCGTGTCGGTCACCTTGTACTTGCCGGCCGGAGCCACGCTCTTGACCGTATACGCCCCCGTCATCGTGAAGGGGACCATGATCTTGTGGGCGATCCACTTCTCCTGCACCTCGCCCAGCCACGACGCCGCCGAGACGCGGTCGCCGGCCTTGGCCAGCGGCTTGAACTCCCACTCGGCCGCAAAGTCGATCGGCTCGGTCACCGAACCGCGCGCAATGAAGAGACCCTCCATCTTCTCGAGGTCGTTCTGCAGACCGTCGTAGTTGCGCGACAGCAGACCCGGCGCCAGCGTCACCTCGAGCATGTGACCCTCGAACTCGACCCGGTCACCGATCTTCAGACCGCGGGTGCTGTCAAAAACCTGGACATAGGCGTCGTCGCCCATGACCTTGATGACCTCGGCCATCATTCTGGTATTCCCCGCGTACACGTAGCAGATCTCGTTCTGGCCCACGGCGCCGTCGGCCTTGACGATGACGATGTTGGAGATGATACCGTTTACTCGTCCTGTTGTTTTCATCGTATGTGTTTGTTGTATTATTCCTGTTCAATGAACTTGCGGCCGTCGAGCCCGGCGACGAGCCGGTCGAACATCTCCCGGCCGCGCGCGGCGTCGAGCCGCATCCAGCGGGCCACGATGTTGATCCGCACCAGGTAGGAGAGGATCGCGGCGATGTCGAAATAGTCGAACGTCGCCAGCTCCAGGGACTCGTTCCAGCGGATCAGGTCGATCTTGTGCTCCTTCTCCACGAGGTTGGCCTCGTCGTTCACCGCGGCGATCACGGCGTCGATGTAGGGCAGCTCGCCCCGCAGTCCGAAGTCGGCGGCCGAGCTGCGCTGCAGCTGATCGACGACATCGCCTCCGCCGACGGTCACCTCCTCGACCGGACGCCCGGCGGCACGCGCCGTGACGGCGGCCGCGACGTTGCGCAGCGTGCGGTCGAAGGCCGACCACGCACGCAGGAAGCGGCAGCCCTGCTTCTCACAGACGGCGTAGTAGGCGCCGAAGAGCGCCTTCTCGAAACGCTGCGCCGTGTCGATCTCGGCGGCCTCCTCGCCTTCGGGATCGGCATAGGCGCGCAGCACCTGCTGCACGGCGTCGGGCAGCAGGCGGGGCGAGCGCAGCTCCTCGGCCAGCTCGTCGGGCGTGAGGTTGCCCAGCCCATCGCTGACCGTGCGTCCGGCGTGCAGCGCCGCAAGGTGCTCGCAGTCGTAGTAGGTGTAGAGCAGCCGCACCTGACGGGCATCGACCCGGCTCACCCCCTCGAGGATCTCGGAGACGATGGCCCGGGCGTCGAACCCCTTGGCGTCGGCTTCGAGCGTATACTCCCGAAGTCCGGCCACCAGGCAGTAATAGTTGCTACCGAACATGCCCGCTACGCCTTAAAGAGCATTTCGGAGACCTTCTCGCGGAGGTATTCGCCCAGCAGCGCCTCGACGTCGGCATCCGAGAACGAGATGTAGTAACCGCCGTCCTTGGCGCCCACGCGGAATCCGCTCTTCACATCCTTCGAGTAACCCACCTCGACGCCTGCGGCGAGCAGTTCGGCGGCGCACTTCGTGAAGGCGGCGTCGAGCTTCGCACGCTCGGCCTCGGGCAGCAGGGCCTTGAGCTCGACCTTGCCCGAATCGGCACCGTTCCAGTTGCGGGCCACGGCCACGAGCATCTCCTTGATGAAGGCGGGGTCCACGACGGCCTGCTGAACGCCCTTTGCCGTCGCCTTGGCGACGATCAGCGAGGCGATCTCGGTCTTGATTTTGGCCACGGCCTGCTTGCCGGCCAGCGTGATCTCGGTCATGGTGTTCTTTTCGACATCCTCGGCCTTCACCTGTGCCTTGCGGACGATCTCGTCGGCCTGGGCACGCGCCTCGGCAAGGATCTTCCCGGCTTCGGTACGGGCCTCGGCCACCAGCCGGTCGGCCTCGGCGCGCCCTTTTTCGAGCCCCTCGTCGTAGAGTTTCTGGGTCAACTGTTGAAGTTTGTTTTCCATAGCGTTATGATGGTTTTAATTATCGTTTTCAGTTTGCGCACACAAATATATAAAAGATTCTTCAAGAATCGGGGACTGAACTAACAAATTATTCCGCTTTTGACAAAACAAAACACACGCAGCGAAACTCCGGACACGAAACGGACGGCCCTTGAGCCGTCCGTTTCCCCCAAAAAACCGTGTCTAACCCCCGGAGTAAACCCCGGGACGTTGTCGATGTGACCACATATCACATGCTACACGCGCAAATGTAATAAAAAAATTACTCCGCTTTTCGTTTTTTCAGTAAACATTTTTACTATTTCGGCATTTCAGACTACGCAATCGGCAAAAAAGGACAATCGCAGATCATCCATGAGAATGGAAACCTCATCCGGTCCTCGTGCCTAAATACGGCAGGGCGTCTCCGGAGGCCGGAGAAAGCCTCAGCAAGTAAATCATTTTACTTTCGATGCCAGGTTGAATAATTTTATTAAATTTGTAGCAGGTAACAAACTAAACATTTTAATCAGACCAAAATCCGACATGAAGATGCTGAAACTTCTCGTCCCGACGCTCCTGCTGCTCTGCACGGCAGGCTGCCGCCGCGACGACGATGCGGCCGTCCGGGCACTGGCCCGCCGCATCATCCCGGAGCAGGAGGCCCGCTTCCGCTTTGAACACCTCGCCGACACGGGCGACTCGACCGACCGCTTCGAGCTCGAATCGCGCGGCGGACGGATCATCATCCGCGGCAACAACTCCAACTCGATTGCCGTGGGGCTGAACCACTACCTGAAGAACTACTGCCTGACGACCGTTTCATGGTCGGACTGCAATCCGGTCGAGATGCCGGCCGTGCTGCCCAAGATCGAGGGCACGGTGCGCGGCACGGCCCGCGTAAAGGATCGTTTCTTCCTGAACTACTGCACCTTCGGGTACTCGATGCCGTGGTGGGGCTGGAAGGAGTGGGAGCGCTTCATCGACTGGATGGCGCTTCAGGGCGTCACCATGCCGCTGGCCATCACCGGACAGGAGGCCGTCTGGCAGCACGTCTGGACCCGTCTCGGACTGACCGACGAGGAGGTGCGCGCCTACTTCACCGGCCCGGCCCACCTGCCCTGGCACCGCATGTCGAACATCGACCGCTGGCAGGGTCCCCTGCCGCAGGAGTGGATCGACGGACAGGCCGAGCTGCAGCAGCGCATCGTGGCCCGCGAACGCGAACTGGGCATGACGCCCGTGCTGCCGGCCTTCGCCGGACACGTCCCGCAGGAGCTCCAAAGGCTCTATCCCGAGGCGCACATCACGCGCGTGAGCTACTGGGGCGGCTTCGCCGACGAGTACCGGTGCAGCTTCCTCGATCCGATGGACCCGCTCTTCGACAAGATTCAGCGCGCCTTCCTCGAGGAGCAGACGCGCCTCTTCGGCACGGATCACATCTACGGCGCCGACCCCTTCAACGAGATCGACGCCCCGACGTGGGACCCCGAGACGCTCGGCGGCATGTCGCGCCACATCTACGAGTCGATGGCGGCCGTCGACCCCGAGGCCGTCTGGCTGCAGATGGGCTGGCTCTTTTACGCCGACCCGACGCACTGGACCCAGGAGAACATCCGCGCCTTTCTGCGCTCCGTGCCGCAGGACCGGCTGCTGATGCTCGACTACTTCTGCGAATTCACCGAGATCTGGAAACAGACCGAGCGCTTCTACGGGCAGCCCTACCTGTGGTGCTACCTGGGTAACTTCGGCAGCAACACGATGCTGGCGGGCAACTTCCGCACGGTCGCCGAACGCATGGAGGAGGCCTTTTCAGAGGGCGGCGACAACCTGCGCGGCGTCGGCTCGACGCTCGAAGGGTTCGGCGTCAATCAGCCCATGTACGAGTTCGTGCTCGACAAGGCGTGGGAGACGGGCCTGAGTGACAACGAGTGGATCGACCGTCTGGCCGACCGCCGCACGGGGCACCGCGACGCCACGGCCCGCGCATTGTGGCGCACGCTCTGCGACAGCGTCTACACGTTGCCGTCGCAGACCGGACACTCGACGCTGACCAACGCCCATCCCTCGCTCGAAGGGAACTGGCACTGGACGACCAAACCGACCGTCGGCTACCGTTTCAGCACGCTGTGGCATCTCTGGGAGCAGCTGCTCACGGTGGAGAGCGACCGCGACACCTACCGCTTCGACGTAGTCAATATCGGCCGGCAGGTGCTGGGCGACAGCTTCCTGCCCCTGCGTGACCGCTTCACCGAGGCCTACAAACGGCACGACCTGCCGGCGATGGAGCACGAGGCGGCGCTCATGCGCGAGGTGCTGGCCGACCTGGACCGCCTGACAGCCTGCCACGCAGAGTTCTCGCTCGGCCGCTGGCTCGATGCGGCCCGCAGCTTCGGCAGCGACGAGGCCTCGAAGAGGTACTACGAGACCAACGCCCGGACGCTCATCTCAGTCTGGGGCGACAGCTACCACCTGACCGACTACGCCAACCGCACGTGGGCCGGCATGGTCTCGACCTACTACGCCCCGCGCTGGGAGCTCTTCATCGAGCGTGTGACCGAAGCCGCCCGTGCCGGACGCCCCTTCGACCAGAAGGCCTTCGACCGCGAAATCCGCGACTTCGAGTGCCGCTGGGCCGACGCCTCCTCTCCGCTGGCGCTGCCCGCGGAGGGCGACGCCCTGACAACGGCGCGCGAGCTGGCCGTCAAGTACAAACCGCTCTTCGACACCCTGCCGTAGCCTGCAAGCTCCATACCTATATATAAATAGGTCGCCGCTATCACACGAAACGCCCCGGAGTCCGTCGGATTCCGGGGCGTTTCATATTAGCAGCCCGTGCAGGGTGGTACGTCCGGCGCAGCGCATTCAGGGCAGCGCATTCAGGGTGGCGCGGTCGGCGCAGCGCATTCAGAGCAGCCCGAGCGACTTGCTGCGCGCCAGCAGGCAGGCCCCCATGACCCCGGCCCGCTCGCCGAGCGCCGAGAGCTTGATCTGCGTATCCTTGTTGACGAGCATGAGCGAATACTTGTTCACGGCGTTGCGCACCGGGAGCATCAGGTACTCCTTCGCCACGGAGAGCGTACCGCCGATGACGATCATCTCGGGGTTGAACATGTTGATGAGCCCCGCGATGGCCTTGCCCAGCGTATGGCCCACCGAATCGAGCACCTCGATGGCCAGCACATCCTCCTTGAGCAGGGCGTCGAGGATGTCGTTGAGCGAGATCTCCACCCCCTTCTTGAACTTCTCCGAGAGCATCGACACGCGCCCCTGCCGGAGCTTCTCGAGGAAGATGCGGTGCAGGGCCGAGCCCGAAGCGCCCGTCTCGAGGCACCCGCGCTTGCCGCAGCGGCAGATGATCTCGTTGTCGAGCAGCGGGAAGTGTCCGAACTCGCCCGAGAAGCCCGACTTGCCGTAGAAGATCTTGCCGTCGATAATCATGCCCAGACCCAGGCCCCAGCTGGCATTGATGTAGAGCATCGTCTGCTCGTTGTGCGCATCGCCGTACATGTATTCGCCGTAGGTCGCCGCGCGCGTGTCGTTCTCGATGTAGACCGTCGTGCCGAGCCGCTCCTCAAGCAGCATCGTGAGCGGCTGCTCCTCGACGAAAAAGTAGCTGTAGCTGTATCCCGTCTGCGAATTCACCCGACCCGAGATGTTCACCCCGATGGCCAGCACCTTCTCGCGGGCGATCTTGTGCGAGCCGACGAAGTTCAGGATCACCTCGCAGAGCTTGTCCAGCGAGTGGGGGTCGTTGTCCATCTGGAACGCCACGGTCGTCTCGTCGATGAGCTGCCCCTTGAAGTTGATCGCCGCCATCACCACCGAGTCCTTGCGGATGTCCACGCCGATGAAGTAGCCCGCATAGGGGTTCAACCCGTAGATATTGGGGCGCCGGCCGCCCGCCGTGCCCTGCTCGCCGAAATTGTGTACGAAACCTTCGTCGATCAGTTCGCCGATCAGTTTGGTCACCGTCGGCACACTCAGATTCACGGCCTTGCTCAGATCCGTGATGCTCGAATCGCCGCACAGGATATACTGACAGATGATCTGCTGCTTGAGAATCGCATTCTTGTTGCCCTCCGTGGCCAGTTTGAGAAACGAATTGGTCATGATCGAATTTTTTGCTGCACATACATAGATATGTAAAGATAAAAATAAATCGCGAATCGCGCAAACGGAACAAATAAAATACGACAATATCCGGGTGATAATGAAAATTCTTTTTTTCAACGCATCGGCCGCCGCGAATGTTTACGAAGCCCCCGGCAAAAAAGAGGGACAACAAAAAAGGCCATCGGCTGTGCCAAAATCAACATTTTTGTTAAAAAGAACGATCTAAATAAATTTTATTATTATAAATATTTGTGATAATAATTTTTATTACTACATTTGTCTGTCGGATGGGCCGTACTTTACACAAGCACCCCGCCGATACAAATAAATATACCATTGAAGACCATGCAGATCAAGGGTACTTTCCTGGACGAGATCAGCCACGACATTCCCCACCAGAACTGGGGTGAAAAGGAGTGGGACGCCGACTTCGGCTACATGCACCGCGCCGGCATCGAGCACGTCATCCTCATCCGGTGCGGCTACCGCCGCTGGCAGACCTTCCCCTCGCAGGTGCTCACCGCCGAGGAGCGCTGCTTCGAGCCGCCCGTCGATCTGGTGGACCTGTTCCTGCGCCTGAGCGAAAAGTGGGGCATGCACTTCTGGTTCGGGCTCTACGACTCGGGCAAGTACTGGGCCGCGGGCGACTACCGCCACGAAGTGGAGCTCAACTGCCGCCTGATCGACGAGGTCTGGGCCCGCTACGGCAGCCGCAAGGCCTTCGCCGGATGGTACATCTCGCAGGAGTGCAGCCGCAACACGGGCAAGATCATCGACCTCTACGCCGAGCTCGGACGCCACTGCAAGCAGGTGTCGGGCGGGCTGCCGACGATGATCTCTCCCTACATCGACGGCTGCAAGAACATCAGCCAGTACACCGCCCAGACGGCCCGCACGGGCGGCGTCACGGCCGAGAGCCACGAGGCCGAGTGGGACGCCATCTTCCGCGGCATCCAGGGGGCGGTCGACATCGTCGCCTTCCAGGACGGACACGTCGACTACGACGAACTGCCCGAGTTCCTGCGCGTCAACAAGCGGCTGGCCGACCGCTACGGCATGGAGTGCTGGACCAACACCGAGACCTTCGACCGCGACATGCCGATCAAGTTCCTGCCCATCAAGTGGGAGAAGCTGCGGCTGAAGCTGCGCATGGCCGAGGAGGCCGGCATCGACAAGGCCATCACGTTTGAATTTTCGCACTTCATGTCCCCGCAGTCGGCCTACCTGCAGGCGGGACACCTCTACGACCGCTATCTCGAATACCTCGACGAGCGCAAATAAAACACGATTCCCAATATGATCGACTTCAACAAACTTGCATGCGAGTACCGGGACGAGTTGCTCGGCAACGTACTTCCCTTCTGGCTCGAACATTCGCAGGACAAGGAGTTCGGCGGCTACTTCACCTGCCTGAACCGCGACGGCAGCGTCTTCGACACCGACAAGTTCATCTGGCTGCAGGGGCGCGAGGTGTGGCTCTTCGCCATGCTCTACAACCAGGTGGAACGCCGGCCCGAGTGGCTCGACTGCGCCGTCCGCGGCGCGGAGTTCCTGCGCCGGTACGGACACGACGGCGACTACAACTGGTACTTCTCGCTCACGCGCGAAGGCCGGCCGCTCGTCGCTCCCTACAACATCTTCTCCTACACCTTCGCCACGATGGCCTTCGCACAGGTGGCCATCGCCACCGGCAACGAGGACTACGCCGAGATCGCCAAGCGCACCTTCGAGCGGATCCTCGAGAAGCGCAGCTGCCCGAAGGGGCGCTGGAGCAAGGCCGTGCCGGGAACGCGCGACCTGAAGGACTTCGCCCTGCCGATGATCCTCTGCAACATGGCCCTCGAGGCCGAGCAGATGATCGACCGCGAGCTGCTCGACCGCACCATCGAGGAGTGCATCCACGAGGTCATGGAGGTCTTCTACCGCGAGGAGCTGGGGCTGATCGTCGAGAACGTCACCCGCGACGGCCAGCTCTGCAACTCGTTCGAGGGGCGGCAGATCACGCCGGGGCACTCGCTCGAGGCGATGTGGTTCATCATGAACCTCGGCGTGCGGCTCGACGACCGCGCCCTGATCGACAAGGCGGTGAAGATCGCCCTCAACACGGCCGAATACGGCTGGGACAAGCAGTACGGCGGGCTCTTCTACTTCATGGACCGGCTCGGATACCCGCCCCAGCAGCTCGAATGGGACCAGAAGCTGTGGTGGGTCCACATCGAGGCGATGATCACGATGATCAAGGGCTACGAACTCACCGGATCGAAGGAGTGCCTGGCCTGGTTCGAGCGGCTGCACGACTACACCTGGTCGCACTTCAAGGACAAGGAGTATCCCGAATGGTTCGGCTACCTGAACCGCCGCGGCGAGGTGCTGCTCCCGCTCAAGGGCGGCAAATGGAAGGGCTGCTTCCACGTACCGCGCGGGCTCTACCAGTGCTGGAAAATCCTCGAGCGCTGCTCCACCCGGCAGTTCGTCCAGGAGCGGCCGCTCCAGTCGGGCAAGGTGGCGGTATCGGCCCTCTGACAATAAAAAACCAGTGTTTCGGATCGCCCGATCGAAAACATATTTCACATACCAACCCTGCGGGACGAAAAAAACCTAAATCATATTTGTCCGTGAATTAAACCTATTAACCTGCTCCTATGAAAAAACTTTACGCTGCATGCAACCGGAAGTGGATGCCCCGGGCCGCCCTGCTCGTGCTGGCCGGCCTGTTCGCATGGACTGCCGGCGTCCAGGCGCAAACCCTTCAGGTCTCCGGTCTGGTTACCGGAGCCCAGGGAGGGGGCGAGGTCGGAGTCACGATCGTCGTCAAGGAGAACCCGGCAACGGGTACCACCACCGATTCGAAAGGATACTACTCGATCAAGGTCCCTTCGGCGGATGCTACGCTCATCTTCTCGTATCTGGGCTACAAAACAGTTGAAATCCCCGTCTCGGGACGCACCCGCATCGACGTACAGATGCAGGAGGATGCCACCGAAGTCGACGAGGTCGTGGTCATCGGATACGGCACGCAGAAAAAGCAGTTCGTGATCGGCTCCGTCTCGCAGGTCACGAGCAAGGATATCATGAAGGCCCCGGGCACGAACCTCCAGAGCATGCTGACGGGCCGTCTGGCCGGTATGACCAGCATTCAGGGCTCGGGTGCTCCGGGCGGCGACGCCTCGACCCTGCTCGTGCGCGGCTTCAGCACCTTCAACGATTCGAGCCCGCTGTGCATCGTCGACGGCGTGGAGCGCCCCTTCAACAACCTCAACCCGAACGACATCGCCTCGGTGTCGGTGCTCAAGGACGCCGCAACGGCCGCCATCTACGGCGTGCGCGGAGCCAACGGCGTCATTCTGGTCACCACCAAGTCGGGTTCGCAGGGCTACGCCTCGATCTCTTACGACGGTTCGGTCACCTTCACGCAGAACACCGCCATGCCCAAGATGCTCAACGCCGAAGACTACATCTACTGGCACAACAAGGCCCGCGAGCTGGACAACCTGGCCCCCTACTGGACGCCGGAGAATCTGGCCCGGATGGAGCAGATGGGCATTCTGGGCGACACGGACTGGCTGTCGAAGATCTACAAGAAGTTCGGTCTGACGCACCAGCACAACATCTCAGTGTCGGGCGGTACGGACAAGGTGAAATACTATTCGAGCGTCGGTCTGATGAACCAGGACGGTATCCTGCGCAACACGGACTTCAAGCGCTACAACATGCGTGGGAACGTCGATGCCAAGATCACGCGCAACCTCACCTTCGCAATCAACATGAGCGTCGCACACACCGAGCGCAACTGGCCCGGACTGTCGATCTCCCCGCAGTCGGAGTTCTCGCCCGTGACGCAGGCCTTCTATGCGCTGCCGCTGCTCAAGGAGACCTATGAGGGCAAGCCGCTCGGCTACACCAACGGCTCGTACACCTACACGCCGCTGGCCGCACTCGAGGACGCCGGTTACCAGAACCAGCGCACCTGGACGTTCGACAGCACGGCCCGCCTCGAATACGACTTCGGGTCGATCAAGGCCCTGCAGGGGTTGAAGGCCTCGATCTTCATGGGCTACAACGTCGGTTCGACGCTCGACTACAACTACCTGCGCAAGTACTCGCTCTACAAGTTCGACCCCCGGTCGTTCACCGTCACCGAGACCATCGCGCAGGGCATTCCCGAGAGCAACTTCAACAAGTCGAACTCGCTGGGCTGGTCGATGACCATCCGTCCGCAGATCAACTACGAGCGCGAGTTCGGCAAGCACAGCGTCAGCGCCCTCTTCTTCTTCGAGCGCCGCAAGAGCTACGACGACACGATGACCGGCTACAAGACGGGCTACTACGCCGACTTCCCGATCGACCTGTCGATGGGTCTGGTCAACCAGTCGCCCTACACCACCGGATCGCACTCCTACACCGGATCGGCCGGTTTCGCGGGCCGCATCAGCTACGCCTACGACAAGAAGTACCTGCTCGAGGTGACGATGCGTGCCGACGGCTCCTACAAGTTCGCGCCGAAGAACCGCTGGGGTTACTTCCCCTCGGTGGCCGTGGGCTGGGTGATGTCCGAGGAGAACTTCTTCAAGCGGGCGCTTCCGAAGATCGAGTACTTCAAGCTGCGCGCCTCCTACGGCGTGCTGGGTTCGGACGACACGTCGCCCTACCTCTACATGCAGTCGTTCTTCTCGACCGCCCCGGGTTTCACCTGCGTGATCGGCGGGCAGCCCCAGAGCGCCTACTACACGGGCGGGTATATCCACGACAACCTCACCTGGTCGCGTACCCACACCTATAACTTCGGTATGGAGCTGCGGGCCTTCCAGGGCAAGCTGGGCATCGAGTTCGACTGGTTCTACAAGCTGACCTCGCGCATTCTCGAGAGCGACTCGGGCGGCACGTATGCCCCCTCGCTGGGCGGCAACAACCCGGCCTGGCTCAACTCGGGACGCGTCGACAACCGCGGCTTCGAGCTGACGCTCCGCCACGCCAATTCGTTCCGCAACGGCTGGAGCTACGCCCTGACGGGCAACCTCTCGTGGGCCCGCAACCGCGTCCTCTCGCGCCGCATCGCCGACAACCACCCCTCCTACCGGGCCATCCTCGGCGAACCGCTCGGCTCGATCTACGGATTCCAGGCGCTCGGACTCTTCCAGACGCAGGAGCAGGTCGACAACTACCCCACGGCCCCCTCGGGCTGGGCCGGACTGGGCGAGATCATGTACAAGGACATCGACGGCGACGGCAAGATCGACCGCGACCACGACTACGTGAAGATCGGCCGCTCGACGACCCCCGAGATGAGCTTCTCGCTCAACATGGACGTCGCGTGGAAGAACATCTCGCTCTCGGTGCTGTGGCAGGGTGTCGCCCTGTGCGACTACCAGCTCTCGGGCCTCTACGGCAACGGACACACCGACAACACGATGTACACCCGCCCGTTCTACGGCGACGGCAACGCGGCCTACTACCTCGTGGAGAACTCCTGGCGTCCGGACCACACCAATGCCGAGTACCCGCGTCTGCACGCGATCACCAACTCGAACAACGCCAACGCCTCGACGTGGTGGATCCGCAACGGCGCCTACCTGCGTCTGAAGGACGTGCGTCTCTCCTACGCCTTGCCCAAGAAGCTGCTCTCGAAGATCGGCATCGAACGCACGAGCATCTACGTTGCCGGTACGAACCTGCTGACCTTCAGCGCCTTCAAGTACATCGACCCGGAGAACCCCGGTATCAACAACGGCTACTATCCCCAACAGCGGACCTACAGCATCGGTCTCAACTTAACCTTCTAACGAAAACGCATCCATGAAAAAAGCTGCATCATACCTCATCCTGCTCCTCACGGTCGGACTCTGCGGTGCCTGCTCGGACGTGCTGGACATCGACCCGACGGACCGCTACTCCCCGGCGAGCGTCTGGAGCGACAGGGATGCCGTCGACAAGTACGTCTTCGGATTCTACGGCATGCTCAAGGAGAAGGACGGCGTCTACAACGCCGGGTTCTTTTCCGACGCCTTCTCCGACATCATGAAGAGCTCGTCCTGGGACCAGTACAACCACTCCTACAACTACGTGCTGCTTCAGGATACCTACTTCACCTCGGATGACGCCCGCACGTTCGCCTGCTGGGGCGACACCTACAACCGCATCTTCCTGCGCGACGCTCCGGGATACGTCTCGTCGTTCGGTCAGGAGTTCATCACCACGCGCATGGCCGAGGTCCGCTTCTTCCGCGGGTACTGCTACTACCTGCTGACGCGCGTCTACGGCGGCGTCGTCCTGCGCAAGGCCGTCGACGGACCGGCCGACAACGACAAGCCCCGCTCGACGGAGGCCGAGTCGTGGCAGCAGGTGATCGACGACATCACCTACGCGGCCGAGAACCTGCCCGAGTCGTGGGACGGCGCGAACAGCGGCCGCATCACGAAGGCCGCCGCCTACGGCATGCTCTCGCGCGTGGCGCTCTACGCCAAGCAGTGGAATCTGGCCGTCGAGGCCGCCGACCTGTGCAAGCAGTACGCCAACGACCCCCTCTCGACGAGCTACTCCGACATCTTCAACAACAGCGCCAACCCGGAAAACCTGCTGGTGCTGAACTTCCTGCCCGGATACATGGAGAGCGGCATCACGCACGACCACGACACCTATTTCCGCCCGGTGGGCGACAGCCCCTACCACAACAAGGTCTCCATCAAGAGCGCCTTCGGCCCCACGAGCGAACTGGTCGACAGCTACGAGATGGCCGACGGCTCGGAGTTCTCGTGGGAGAGCCACGGCGACGACCCCTATGCCAACCGCGAGCCGCGCTTCTACGCCACGGTGCTCTACAACGGAGCCAAGTGGGAGGGGCGCACGATCGAGACCTTCGTCGGCGGGGCCGACGGGCTGATCGAGTTCCAGACCTCGGGAGCCGCCAATGCCTCGACAACGGGATACTACTTCCGCAAGTTCCTGACCGAGGGTGAGACGACATGGGAGACGAAGGGATCGTCGCACTTCGCCATCTTCCTGCGCTACGGCGAGGTGCTGCTCAACAAGGCCGAGGCGCTGGCCGAGGCCGACTGGAACAAGAACAAGACCGAGGCGCTCGCCACGCTTAACCGCATCCGCGGCCGCGTCGGCCTGCCCGCACGCACGGCGGCCAGCAAGGAGGAGTTCATGGAGCTGCTGCGCCACGAACGCATGGTCGAGCTGGCCGGCGAGGGATTCCGCTACTGGGACCTGCGGCGCTGGCGGCTGGCCGTCGAGGTCATCAACGGCAAGGAGGCCCACGGCGTGAAGATCACCAAGAACCCCGACGGCACGTTCCACTACGAGCAGATCGCCGTTGACGGCGGCAAGAAGCGCATCTTCTACGAACGCTACTACGCCTTCTCGCTCCCGCTGACCGAGATGAAGAACAACCGCCTGATCGGCGAAAACAACCCCGGCTGGTAGACCGGCCGCCTGCGACGAAAACGAACGATAAAACCACACAAAGAGATGAAACTGTTCAGATACCTGATTCCGGCATGCATCGCGGCACTCGTCATGGGGGCATGCGCCAAACCCGACGAGGAGTTCGTACACGACGATCCGACCATCTCGGCGATCTACATCTCGCCGGCCTTCTCGGACGTTCCGGCGACCGTCAGCGGCCAGATCGACCAGCAGACGGGCAAGATTCTCTTCCCGATCAGCAAGAGCCTGCAGAGCTACTTCGACATCCGTCAGGTCAAGGTGCGCGCCAACGTCGGCTACGACGTGCGCATCACCCCCTCGCTCTCGGGCATCAAGAACCTCGAGGAGGAGTACGCCATTACGGTGACGGCCACGCAGACCGGACGTTCGAAGAACTACACACTGCGCGCCTACAACGACGTGAACTGATGAAAGACAACGCACAACACCAACCAACACATTAAAAATCAAGCCTATGAAAGCAAAACATTTTCTCATGACCCTGGCTGCTGCAGCCATGGTGATCGGACTGGGAGCCTGCTCCAAGGACGACACGAACAACGACAAGCCGAAACCCGAACCCGAGCCCGAAAAGAGCAGCGAGGCCAAAATTCTGACCTTCAAGGCCACGGCCGGCGACATCACCATCGAGGGCAAGATCCTCGGTGAGAACAACGACCAGATCCAGCTCGTGGGTCTCTACGACGACATCCAGGCCATGAAGGCCGCAACGGCCGTGGTGACCATCTCGGACAAGGCCACGATTTCGCCCGATCCCGCCCAGGAGCAGGACTACACGAAGGCCGAAGGCGTCCAGTACACGGTGACGGCCGAGGACGGCACGACGACGAAGACCTATACGGTCAAGGCCGTCGAGGCGCAGGTGAACCTCAAGGTGGAGAAGGTCTGGGAGAAGACCCCCAATGACCTGGGTCTGCCCGAGAGCAAGATCAACGACTGCGGCGTCGCCTTCAGCGGCAAGAACATCGTGACCTACGACTGCTCGGTATACGATCTGGACGGCAACAAGGTCGGCACGCTCAACACGACGGGTCTGGCCAACACGAAGCTCATCTCGATGACCAACGACGACAACGGCGTGCTGATCGCTTCGGTGGCCGACTACCAGGCCGGTGCCGAACTCGGTGACACGGACCGCATCCAGAAGGGCTACGTCTGGGTATGGAAGAACGGCTGGGACCAGGCTCCCGAACTGCTCCTGCAGAACGACGGCGACTTCACGCGCTTCATCTCGATCACGGGTGATGTCAACGGCGACGCCCTCTTCACGCTCATCACGGGCGGCCGCACGGCTACGCCTCCGCAGATGCACCACTGCTACGAGGTCAAGGGCGGCAACTGGGCCGGTGCCCAGTGGCACGCATTCAGCGTCAACCTCCCGACCACGGACGGCAGCTGGAGCCAGATGATCTCGCCCTGCTCGACCGACATCAACGGCTACTTCCTGATCTTCGACAGCCAGAACACCGCATCCTCCGAGGAGAAGGAGAGCGGCATCTACAAGGGTGAGCAGGTATTCGCCCGCCACGGCATCAACGGCTCGGACGTCAACCTCAAGGGTACGCTCTGGGACGACGGCAACGTGGCCAAGCAGCAGCACGGCGGCGACTACCAGTACGGCAACCACACACTGGGCCATGTCCGCGGCTTCCGCATCAACGGCCAGGACTACGGCATCGTCTCGACCTCGGGATTCACCGCATCGTTCTTCACCGTACAGCCGGTAGACCCCTCGAAGGACTACCTGCTGCGCACGCTGCCCATCAACGAGACCGTCGAGGCCATGGTTTGCTCGGCTTACCTCTTCGACAAGGAGAACAACTGCGCCGAGATGATCTTCATGTCGACCAACTTCAAGGTGCTGCGCTACCGCATCGTCGTGGAGCTGATCTAATGACCTGACCCCGCAAGGGAACGACCGAAAAACCTTCCGGTTCGCTCCGGAAAGCAGGAGCGGACCGGAAGGTTTCTGTAAAAAAACAAACGACAACACCTCTGTTTCACCACATCCATACACAGCCAACCCGGAAATGAGAAACCCCAAAGCACTCCTCTGCCTGCTGCTCTGCGGCATGGGCATCGCACTGACCGGATGCCGCACCGCGCAACGGGCGGAAAAAACCAAAATGCTCTGGTTCGACGCCGAAGCCAACTTCGCACGCTTCGCCTCGCAGGATTCGATCCGCTACTACCTCGACCGCACCGTCGAGAGCGGGTTCAACCAGATCGTCGTCGACGTCAAGCCCATCTCGGGCGACGTGCTCTACCGCAGCGATTTCCTGCAGCCGCTCGAGGTCGTCGGCACGGACACGGTCCGCCGCGACTGGGACTACCTGCAGTTCTTCCTCGACGAAGCGGCCCGGCGCAATCTGAAGGTCACCGTCTCGACGATGGTCTTCCCGGCTGGGTTCCCCTCCTTCCGGCAGGGTGCGGCCTACACCGACCCGGCACTTGCCGGACGCACCTGCATCGAGTACCGCCCCGACGGGCTGTGCGACATCAAGGACGACCCGACGAAGGTCGCCGCCTTCCTCAATCCCCTGCTTCCCGAAAACCAGGAGTACGCCCTGCGCTTCATCCGCGAGCTGCTCACCCGCTACCGCTTCGACGGCTATGCCCTCGACTACTGCCGCTTCCCCGACGCCGAGAGCGACTTCTCGCCCGCCACGCGCAAGGCGTTCGAGCGCTGGATGGGCTGTCCGGTCGAGCATTTTCCGGAAGACATCTTTACCTATGACGAAACGGGCGCCCGCATTCCCGGCAAATACTACAAACAGTGGTGGGAGTTCCGCTCGGGCGTCATCCGCGACTTCATCGCCCGCGTAAGGGCGCTCATCGACGAGGTGCGGCCCGAGGTCAAACTCGAGTACTGGGCCGCCTCATGGCTCCACGCCATCTACGGCAACGGCCAGAACTGGAGCAGCCCGCGTTCGACCTTCTCCGAGGAGCACCTCGACAGCTGGGCGACGCCGACCTACAAACGGACGGGATTTGCCGACCTGCTCGACGTCTTCATCACGGGGACCTATCTCGAGGTGGTCCGCGGCATGGAGAATCCCGAATCGATCGAATACGGACTCGACCGCACGCTGCGCGACGTGGACGGCGACTGCGCGGTCTACGGTTCGCTCTACGCCAAGAATCACCTCGACAAGTTCGACGACGCCGTCTGCCTCTGCCTCGAACGCACCGACGGCGTGATGGTCTTCGACATCGTGCAGGTGATCGAAAACAACCTCTGGGACGCCATCAAGCGCGGTATCGACCGTGCCGAGGCCGAAAAACAATAACCAAACACCTACATCATACGCAACCCTTCGCGATGAAGCGACTTTTCCGGACATACGCCCTGTTTGCGGCTCTGCTGCTCGGCGCCGCCCTGACCTCGTGCGGCGAGGAGTGGACGCACCACCCCATGCCCGACTTCGAGAAGCCGGACCCGGAGCCGACCCCCGAGCCCGAACCGGCGGACGAGAAGCCCGTCGTGCTGTGGATCGACGCCGAGGCCAACTTCGCACGCCTCCGGACAAAGGAGCAGATCACCGCGACGCTCGAAAAGGCCCGCAGCGCGGGATTCAACGCCTTTGTCGTCGACGTGAAGCCCGTGCAGGGCGACGTGCTCTACGCGAGCGACTTCCTGCCCGCGTGCACCCGTCTGAACGGCACGTCGATTCCCGACCGCGGGTTCGACTACCTGCAATACTTCATCGACGAGGCGCACCGGCTCGACATGCGCGTCACCGTCTCGACGACGATCATGACCATGGGGCTGCCCGCCTCGCAGACCGGCCCGGTCTATACCGATCCGGCCTGGGCCGACAAGTGCTGCGTCGAGTACCTCCCGACCGGACTGCACGACATCCGGGAGAGCACCGAGTGGGGCGTCTTCGCCTTCCTGAACCCCGTCCTGCCGGAGGTGCGCGACTACGTCATGCGCATGGTCGAGGAGATCGTCACGAAATACGCATTCGACGGCTACGCCCTCGACTACTGCCGCTACTGCAACATCCACAGCGACTTCTCGCAGGCTTCGCGCGAGGCGTTCGAGGCGTATGCCAACCTGACGGTCGAGCGTTTCCCCGAGGACATCTATACCTACAACGGCTCCGATCCCGACGACTACACCCCGGGCAAGCACTACAAACGCTGGGTCGAGTGGCGCGCCACGGTCATCCAGAGCTACGTGAAGGAGATCCGCCGCCGCATCAAGGCGATCCGCCCGGAGGTCGACCTCGAATACTGGGCCGCATCGTGGTGGCCCCTGCCCCACACGGGCCAGAACTGGGCCAGCCCGAACATCCGCGAGGCGTCGGCCAACTACTGGTGGGCGACGCAGGAGTACGACCGCACGGGCTTCGCCGACCAGCTCGACATCTTCCAGCTCGGGTCGTACCTTTCGCGCGTCTTCGGTCCCGACGACAACGAGTCGGTCGAGTACGCCATCGCCCGGGCCAAGCGGCTCCTGGACGGCGCCTGCACGCTCTACGGCACGATCTCGTGCGACCAGCCGACGTTCGATCTCGAGAGCGCCGTCTACCTCTGCCTGCGCGAGACGGCCGGCGTGATGGTCTTCGAGCTGAGCCATATCATCAACAACGACAAATGGGACGCCGTACAGGCCGGCATCGACCGTTACCGGGCCGAACCCGCCGCCGCGTCCGCAGCACAAACGACTGAAAAACAACCGCGATGAAAAAGATGCTTCTTCTGGCCGCCCTTCTGCTGACGGCCGCAACGACACTCCGCGCCCGGGAGTACACGGTCACCTCTCCCGACCGGAGGATCGTCGTCACCGTGGCGACCGACCCCGTCCTGACGTGGCGTGTGGAGCGCGACGGCGAGCGGCTCATCGACGCGAGCCGCATCGGGTTGAAACTTACGGGCGAGGCTCCCTTCGGCGAGCAGTGCGCCGTCAGGCGCGTCGCAAGGCGCGCCGTGGACCTCAGCTCGACGGCCGAGGTGCCCACGAAGTTCCGCGAGGTGCGCGACCGCTGCAACGAGCTGCTGATTTCGTTCCGCGGCGATTGGGCCGTGCGGCTGCGCGTCTACGACAACGGCGCCGCCTATCGTTTCGAGACCTCCCGCAAGGGGAACGTGGAGATTGAACGGGAGTGTGCGGAGTTCCGCTTCGCGGAGGGTTCCGAAACGCTTTGGCCCCGCGAGACGACCCCCGATTTTGTCTCGCACTGCGAGGCGTCGTTCGTCCGCGAGCCCGTCACCGGGGCCGACAGCGTGCGCTACGCCTTCCTGCCCGTCTGGTTCACCTCACCCGCCGGCACGCGCATGGTCGTCACCGAGACCGACCTGGAGGACTACCCCTGCATGTTCCTGCGAGCCGAAGGGGGCGTTCCGTGCGCCGCCTTCCCACCCGTCGTGCTGGAGAGCCGCCTCAAGGAGGGCTCGGACCGCAACGAAGAGTTCGTGCGGACGGCCCCCTATATCGCCCGCACGCAGGGGACGCGCACCTTCCCGTGGCGGCTGGTGACGATCGACCCCGACGACCGCTCGCTGCTCGAGAACAACCTCGCCTGGGTGCTGGCCTCGCCATCGGTCGAGGGCGACGCCTCGTGGGTGCGGCCGGGCAGGATTTCGTGGGAGTGGTGGCACTCGCTCAACCTCTACGGCGTCGATTTCCGCGCTGGGGTCAACACGCAGACCTACAAATACTACATCGACTTCGCCGCCCGCTACGGCATCGAATACATCCTGCTCGACGAGGGGTGGTCCGTGAGCACGCTCAACATCCGCGAACCGCGTCCGGAGGTGGACCTTGCGGAGCTGATCCGCTACGGCCGCGAAAAGGGGGTCGGCGTGGTGCTTTGGACGCTGTGGAACCCCATGAAACGGGACCTCGAGGGGATCCTCGACACCTACCGCGACTGGGGCGTCAAGGGCATCAAGATCGACTTCATGCAGCGCTCCGACCAGGAGATGGTGCGCTTCTACGAGCAGATCGCCCGCGCGGCGTTCGACCGCGGGCTGCTCGTCGACTTCCACGGTGCCTTCAAGCCTGCCGGACTGCAGCGCAAATACCCCAACGTGCTGACCTTTGAAGGGGTCTACGGCATGGAGCACGACAAGTGCTCGACCGACATCTCGCCCGCACACGACTGCACGCTCCCCTTCACGCGCATGGTCGCCGGACCGATGGACTACACGCCCGGTGCGACGCGCAACACCACGCAGGCCGACTTCGCGATCAGCTGGGACAACCCCATGAGCCAGGGCACGCGCGCCCATCAGGCCGCCCTCTACATCCTCTTCGAGAGTCCGCTGCAGATGCTCTGCGACTCGCCGTCGAACTACCTGCGCACGCCCGAGTTCACGTCGTTCATCGCCGCCGTGCCGACCGTCTGGGACCAGACCGTGGCGCTCGACGCCTCGGTGGGCGAGTACGCCGCCGTGGCACGCCGCAACGGGGCGAAGTGGTACATTGGGGCCATTACCGACTGGACGCCCCGCACGCTGCAGGCGCAGCTGTCGTTCCTGGGCGAGGGACGCTACCGCATGACCGTCCTCGAGGACGGCATCAACGCCGACCGCATTGCGCACGACTTCCGCGTGCGGACGTGCGAGGTGACGCGCAACGATACGATTGATCTGCCGATGGCGCCCGGCGGCGGCTGGGCCGCGATCATCGAACCGGCGCAATGAAGCTGCGCCGCGACATATTCATCCCGGCGCTGACGGCCTGCGCCGCCGCATGGTGCGGCTGCGGGGCACAAACGCGCACGATCGACCTGTGCGGCCGCGTGACGGCCTCCGGCAAGGGCGTGGCAGGAGTCGCCGTCACGGACGGCCGCACGATCGTGCGCACCGACAGCACGGGATACTATCTGATGCCGACGACCTCCGAAGCGGACCTCGTATACATCTCTCTCCCCGATGGATACGAGGTGCCCGCCAAGGAGGATGCGGCGGCATGCCTCTACCGGCGCATCGGCGACCCCGGCGCCGGATACGACTTCACGCTCGAACCCACGGCCCGTCCGTCGGAGCGCCACCGCGTGGTGGTCATCGCCGACCCGCAGGTCTACTTCGACTGCGAGCTCGACAGCCTGCGCCGCGCCGCGGCCGACATCCGCCGCCTGGCGTCGGACGGCATCCCGACCGTCGGGCTTGTCTGCGGCGACATCATCGGTGACATCACCCGTCGTCCGCCCCTCTTCGACGCCGTGCACGAGGCGCTGGCCGCGAGCGGCATTCCGCTCTTCTACGTCGCGGGCAACCACGACATGGACCTCGGTGTGCGCACGAACGACTACGCCAAGCGCTCGTTCCGCGACCATTTCGGTCCCACCTGCTACTCCTTCGACCGGGGGCGCGTGCACTTCGTGGTGCTCGACGACTGCTTCTATATCGGCCGCAGCTATCTTTATGTCGGCTACCTCGACGAGGGGCAGCTGCGCTGGCTCGAGCAGGACCTCGCCGGCGTGGAGCCCGGACGCACGGTCGTCGTCGCGATGCACATCCCCACCTGGTCGCGCGCCGCACGCCGCGGCGAGTGGGGCCGCGAGGAGTCGAACAAGGTGCTCAACAACCGGCAGGCGCTCTACCGGCTGCTCGAACCCTACAACGCCCACCTGCTCACGGCCCACGAACACTACAACGAGAACTACCCGCTCCGCGCGAACCTCTACGAGCATGTCCACGCGCCGTTGAGCACGCTCTTCTGGCAGACGCCCCGCAGCATGGACGGCGTGCCGGCCGGCTACGGCGTCTACGAGTTCGCGGGCGACAGCGTCACGTGGTACTACAAGGCGGTGGACTACGACCGCAGCCGCCAGTTCACGGCCTACGCCGTGGGCGAGGATCCGCAGCGTCCCGATGCCGTGACGGTCAACGTCTGGAACCGCGACCCCGACTGGCAGGTCTGCTGGTTCGAGAACGGCGAGCCGCGCGGCGCGATGACCCCCTGCGAGGGGTATGACGCCGCGATCAGCGACTACGTGCGCCGCCACGGCGCGACATTCAAGCACCGAAACATCGGCGCGGACCGCACCGAACACCTCTACTACGCCGTCCCGTCGTCGCCCGACGCCGCGATCCGCATCGAAGTGCGCGACCGCTTCGGCAACCTCTCCGTCTGGGAGAGCGGCACGGGCTATCTCACCTCCCGACATCAAACACAACCAACCCAATGAAAAGAAGACTTGCCATCGTGATCGCCCTGCTGGCCGTCGCCCTGGCGGCGGTGCTGGCCGTCGCCACGAGCTGCTGCAACTCGCTCGCCGTCGCCTCGCCCGACGGTTCACTGCGCCTCGAAGTGCTCAAGCTGCAGGGGCGCATCGGCTACCGTGTCCTGCGCAACGGCCGGCCGCTGCTCGATTTCTCGACCCTCGGCTTCCGCCTGCAGGGGGCGCCCGACCTCTGCGACGGGCTCGAAATCGGCGCCGTGACCCGCTCCTCGCACGACGAGCAGTGGGAGACCGTCTGGGGCGAACAGCGCACCATCCGCAACCACTACAACGAAATGAAGGTCTCGGTTTGCGAGACAAAGACCCCGGGGCGCCGCTTCGACGTCGTCTTCCGCCTCTTCGACGACGGATACGGCTTCCGCTGCGAATTTCCCGAGCAGCCCGAAATGGGCGAGGTCGTGATCATGGACGAGCTGACCGAGTTCCGCTTCCCGCGCGACCACATGGCGTGGTGGATGCCCGCCCGCGAACCCTACTACGAGAGCCTGGCCCGCCACACGCCCATTTCGCAGATGGACACCGTCAACACACCCCTCACGCTCGAATGCGCCGACGGAAGCTACCTGGCCCTGCACGAGGCGAACCTGACGGACTACGCCAAGATGAACCTCTGCCCGACGGATTCCACGACGCTGCGCTGCTGCCTGACGCCCTGGTCCACGGGGGTGAAGGTCTATGCGCAGACCCCCTTCCGCACGCCGTGGCGCACGGTGATCGTGGGCGACACGCCGGGTGATCTGGCGACCTCGCGGCTGATGCTCAACCTCAACGAGCCGTGCCGCATCGAGGACACCTCGTGGATCCGGCCGGCAAAGTACATCGGCATCTGGTGGTCGATGCACCTCTTCCAGGAGACCTGGGCACAGGGGCCGCATCACGGCGCGACGACCGAGAACGCCAAGCGCTACATCGACTTCGCGGCCGAGAACGGCATCCAGGGGGTGCTGGTCGAGGGGTGGAACGTCGGCTGGGACGGTGAGTGGACGAAGCATCCCAAGCGCTTCCGTTTCACGGAGCCCTACCCCGACTTCGACATCGAGGCCGTCGCACGGTACGCCGCCGAGCGGGGTGTCGAGTTGATCGGCCACCACGAGACAGGTGCCGACACGAAGAACTACGAGGCACAGATGGAGGAGGCCTTCGCCCTCTGCCGGCGGCTGGGCATCGACTACGTCAAGACGGGCTACGTCAACGTGCTGATGGACGGCAAGGAGCTGCACGGCAGCCAGTACGGCGTGCGCCACTACCGCCGCGTCATCGAGACGGCGGCCCGCTACGGCATCATGATCGACAACCACGAGCCCGTCATGCCGACAGGTCTCGAGCGCACGTGGCCCAACCTGATGACGCAGGAGGCCGTGCGCGGACAGGAGTACAACGCCTGGTCGCCCGACGGCGGCAACCCGCCCGAGCACACCACCGTCCTGCCCTTCCTGCGCGGACTGGCCGGGCCGATGGACTACACGTTCGGGACGTTCGACTTCTCGAACCCCGTATCGCCCTTCGCCCGCGTGCAGTCGACCGTCGTGCGCGAGCTGGCCCAGTACGTCGTCCTGTACAGCCCCCTGCAAATGGCCTCCGACCTGCCGGAGAACTACCGCGGCCACAAGGCCTTCGACTTCATCCGTGAGGTGCCGACCGACTGGGAACAGACGTTCGTGCCGCAGGCCGTGATCGGCGACTACGCCCTCTTCGTGCGGCAGGCGCGCGACTCGCAGGAGTGGTATCTCGGAGCCGTCACCGACGAGCAGGCCCGCGAGACGGACCTTGCACTCGACTTCCTCACCCCCGGCACGCGGTACACGGCGCAGATCTACGCCGACGCCCCCGATGCCGACTGGAAGAGCAACCCCTGCGCGATGCGCTACGAGGAGCGCACGGTCACGGCGGCCGACACGCTGCACATCCGAATGGCCCCGGGCGGCGGCTGCGCCGTGCGCTTCGCGGTCGCAAAATAAAAACAACGAGACAATGAAACGACTGCTCATATCTCTGCTGGCTGGCCTCGCGGCCGCCGGCTGCGCAGACGGGGCGGCCGACTGCCGGACCGACGTGCTGGTCATCGGCGGCACGACCTCCGGCACGACGGCCGCCATCGCCTCGGCGCGCATGGGCGTGCGCACGCTCGTCGTCGAGCAGACCCCCATGCTGGGCGGCATGCTCACGGCGCAGGGCGTCTGCGCCACGGACGGCAACTTCAACCTCCCGTCGGGGCTTTGGAACGAATTTCGCGAGCGGCTCCGCCAGCGCTACGGCGGCATCGGGGCCCTCTGGACCGGGTGGGTCAGCACGACGCTCTTCGAGCCGCACGTCGCCGACAGCATCTTCAAGGCGATGGCCGCGGCCGAGCCGCAGCTCGAAGTCCGCTACGGCTACCGGCTGACCGGCATACTGCGCCGCGGTGACCGTGTCACGGGAGCCGAGTTCACCGACCCGGACGGACACCGGCTCCGCGTGCGGGCCCGCGTCACGATCGACGCCACGGACCTGGGCGACGCGCTGCCCCTGAGCGGCAGCGCCTACCGGCTGGGCATGGACGCCCGCCGGGATACGGGCGAGGAGCTGGCACCCGACGCAGCGAACGACGTCATGCAGGACCTCACCGTCGTGGCGATCCTCAAGGACTACGGCCCGGGCAGCGACCGCACGATCCCGCGTCCGGAGGGGTACGACCCCGCGGAGTTCGAGGGTTGTTATGACCTGCCCGGCGTGGAGAACGCCGAACGCATGCTCGAATACGGCCGCATGCCGAACCATAAGTACATGATCAACTGGCCCAAGGCGGGCAACGACATCAACCTCAACGTCGTGGAGCTGCCCTTCGCCGAGCGCGAGGCGGCGCTCGAGGCCGCGCGGCAGAAGACCCTGCGCTTCGTCTACCACATCCAGCACACGCTCGGATACCGCCACCTCGGCCCGGCCGACGACGAGTTCGACACGCCGGACCGGCTGGCCTACCTCCCCTACCACCGCGAGGGACGCCGTGCGAAGGGCGTGGTGCTGATGACGCTCGACGACATCACGCAGCGCTACGACCGCCCGACGCAGCTCTACCGCACGGGCATCTCCGTGGGCGACTACCCCGTCGACCACCACCGCAACTGCCGGACCGACGTCGAGAAGATCCACTTCCCGCCCGTGCCGTCGTTCAGCATCCCGCTCGGGGCGCTCATTCCCGAGCGGATCGAAAACCTCATCGTCTCGGACAAGGCCATCTCGGTCTCGAACCTGGCGAACGGCTCGACGCGCCTGCAGCCCGTCGTGATGCTCACCGGGCAGGCTGCCGGCACGCTGGCCGCACTCTCCGTTACCGGGGGATGCACGCCGCGCGAAGTCGCCGTGCGCGACGTGCAGCGCGCCCTGCTGGAGCAGAAGGCCTACATCGCGCCGCTCTACGACGTGACGCCCGACGACCCCGACTTCGCACTGCTCCAGCGCATCGCCGCCACGGGTATCCTGCGCATGACGGGCGAGCCCTACTTCTGGGCGAACCGCTCGTGGTTCTATCCCGAACGGGAGATCACCGTCGCGGAGTTCACGCAGGGGCTGCACGACTACGCCCCCGCCGTGGCCCTCTCGGCCGACAGCACGCTGCTCACTGCCGGACGCGCCGCGGAACTGCTGCGCGCGGCAGGCGGCACCACCGTGCAGATTGCCCCCTCCGATGCGGAGCGTCCCCTCACGCGCCGCGAAACGGCCCGCCTCGTGGAGCGGAGCCTCGATCCCTTCTCCCGCCCCGTCGACCACACCGGAGCATTCACCAAACCCTGATGCCATGAAACGACTGCTGCTGACGCTGCTGCTGGCCGCGACGGTACTCCCGCTCGCCGCACAGCCCGACTCGCTCGACTACCGCAACGACTACTACTTCTCCAAGCGCGACATCCACGAAGGGGTGCCGGTCGGCCCGGAGAACATCGTCATGCTCGGGAACAGCCTCACCGAACGGGGCTCCTGGGCGGAGTATTTCCAGGATGCGCGCATTCTCAACCGCGGCATCGGCGGCGACTGCGTCGCCGGCATGGCGGCACGCATCGACCCAATCCTGCAGGGGCGGCCGCGGGCGATCTTCCTCATGGCGGGCGTCAACGACCTGATCTTCTCGAAGATCACCCCCGAGGCGCTGCTCGGCCAGTACGAGCGGCTGCTCGACCGCATCGAGGCCGAATCGCCCGAAACGGAGCTCTTCATCGAGAGCCTGCTGCCGCTCGACGAGCCCCGCAACACGCAGTATTTCACCGGCAAGAATGCCCGCATCGAGGCCTTCAACCGGCTGCTGCGCGAAATGGCCGCCCGCCGCGGGCTGGTCTACATTGACATCTGGAGCCGCATGGCGCACGAGGGCAGCATGCCTTCGGAGCTGACCGTCGACGGCATCCACCTCAACGCCGCGGGCTATGCCCGCTGGATCGAGGCGCTCACGCCCTACGTCACGCCCGCCGGGGCCCGCACGGGCACGGTGCGCTGCGAGGGCCGCGGCGTGGAGGGGGTCGTCGTGAGCGACGGCGACCGCTGCGCGGTGACCGACGCCGCGGGGCGCTTCGTCCTCCCGGCCAACGACCGCGCCCGCTTCCTCTTCGTCTCGACGCCCGCAGGCTACACCTCGCCCGTCGAGCAGGGAGTCGTGCGCTTCTTCCGTCCCGTCACGCCGCGCAACGACGGCTACGACTTCACGCTCGTGCGCAACACCGCGGACGACAAGCGCCACGGCTTCGCGGTGATCGCCGACCCGCAGCTCTTCGACCGCAAGGAGCTCCGGCTGCTTGAAAACGCGGCCGCCGACATCCGACGTACGGCCCGCGCCGCAGAGAAGCAGGGCCGGCCGATGCACGGCATCTGCGTGGGCGACATCACCTCGGGCGACCACGGCTTCTACGACGACTACAACCGCATCCTCGCCACGACGGGCATCGGCTTCCGCAACGCCCCGGGTAACCACGACATGAAGCTCTGGGGCCGCTCGTTCGAAAGCTCGACGGCCGCCTACGAGGCCGTCTACGGTCCCTCGTACTACTCCTACAACGTCGGGCGCGCCCACTACGTCGTGCTCAACGACAACTTCTACATCGGGCGCGACTGGTACTACATCGGCTACCTCGACGAACGGCAGTTGGCCTGGCTCGAAGAGGACCTGGCCCACGTGCCGGCCGGCAGCACGCTCTTCGTGGCGCTGCACATCCCGACGTCGTTCCCCGGCAAGGAGCAGCAGCCGTTCCTCTACCCGCAGGCCGAGACGTCGCTCTGCAACTTCCGGGCGTTGCACGAACTGCTGGCTCCCTACAACGCCCACATCCTCTCGGGCCACATGCACACGGAGATGAACTGCGAAATCCGCCCGAACCTCTACGAGCACAACATCGCGGCGTTGAGCGGCGCCTGGTGGCAGGGACCCGTCTGCACGGACGGCACGCCGGCCGGGTACGCCCTCTTCGAGGTCGACGGCGACAGCGTCACGTGGTACTACAAGGCCACGGGCGAGCGGCGCGAATACCAGCTGCGCCTCTACGACGCGGCGGATGCCCCGGCCTATGCCGGGCGGATCGTGGCCAACGTCTGGGACAGCGACCCCGCCTGGCGGATCGAGGTGCGCATCGACGGCGGAGAGCCCCTGCGCATGGAGCCGATGCGGGGCGTCGATCCGCTCGCACGCCGCCTCTACGGCCATCCCGAACAGCTCGACCACCAGTGGATCACCGTTTCCGAGACCGACCACCTCTACGCCGCACCGCTGCCCGCCACGGCCCGCCGTGTCGAGGTGACGGCCCGCGACCGCTTCGGCAACGTCTACCGCGCGGAAAAACACATCAAACGATAAACGACATGAAAAAGACAACGATCGCCCTGCTGGCGCTGCTCTGCGCCGCGACCACGGCCTGCGACCGCACCGGCGGCACGCACTTCTCCCCGGCCGTCTCACCCGAAATCCGCTTCACGGGCCGCGCCGTCACGGGCGAGGACGGATCGCTCACCTTCGACTGGAGCGGCAGCCACTTCACCTTCCGCTTCGAGGGGCGCCGCTGCGCCATGCGCCTCTCCGACACGGGGTGCGACTACTACAACGTCTTCGTCGACGGCCGGCAGACGGCCGTGGTGACGGCAACGGGCGCCGACACGACCATCGTGCTCGCCGACAGCCTGCCGAAGGGCATACACACGCTCCTCGTGCAGAAACGCACCGAGGGCGAGCAGGGACGCACGACGCTCTACGGCATCGAGAGCGACACCCCGCTGCTCGCGGCACCGGAGGCCCCGGCCCGCCACATCGAATTCATCGGCGACTCGCACACCTGCGGCTACGGCACCGAAGGCCTTTCGGCCGAGGAGCAGTTCACGCCGCAGACCGAGAACTGCGACCTGGCCTGGGGCTGCATCGTCGCCCGCTACTTCGGCGCCGAATACACGCTCATCGCCCACTCGGGGCAGGGCATCGTCCGCAACTGGGGCGACGAGAAGGAGGTCTCCGACTGCACGATGCGCGAGCGCATGCGCCGCACGCTCGACATGGAGGAGTCGCCCGCCTGGGACGGCAGCGCCTACCGGCCCGACATCGTCGTCATCAAACTCGGTTCCAACGACTTCAGCACGGGCATCGCCCCCGCCGAGAAGCCCTTCAACGACTCCTACGCCCGCGCGATCGACTACCTGCGCTCGATCTGGGGCCAGGTGCCGATCCTCTGCGTGGCACCGAGCGACAACACCGTCGTGCTGCGCTACCTCGAGCAGCTGATCGCCGAACGGCAGGACGCCAACCTGCACTTCACGGCCATCCTGCCGGGCGTCACCAACTGGGACAGCGACATGGGCGCCAACTACCACCCCAACCACCACGGGCACCGCAAGCTGGCCATGTCGGTGATTCCCTATATCGCGACGATCACCGGATGGGAATTACCCGACACGAGTGTCGAATAATCTCGGGGATTTTGCGTATCTTTGCGTGAATCATAACCACGCAACCTGCTTACAGAACCCGAAAATGAACCACACGAAAACCGAACCGTCCGTGCGCCGCTCGCCGCTCACGTGGGTCCCGACCGTCTATTTCGCCATGGGACTGCCGTTCATCATCGTCAACATGGTCTCGACGCTGATGTTCCGCGGTCTGGGCATCGACGACGCGCGCATCGCCCTGTGGACCTCGCTCATCATCCTCCCGTGGTCGCTCAAGCCCATCTGGAGCCCCCTGATGGAGATGTTCCGCACCAAGAAGTTCTGGGTCGTCACGACGCAGCTCGTCTCCGGCCTGGCGCTGGCCATGGTGGCGCTGTCGCTCTCGCTGCCCAACTTCTTCCCCTACGCCATTGCGCTGATGGCCGTCGTCGCCTTCAGCGGCTCGACGCACGACATCGCCACCGACGGCGTCTACATCACCGAGCTGTCGAAGACCCAGCAGGCCCAGTTCATCGGCTGGCAGGGCGCCTTCTACAACATCGCCAAGGTCTTCGCCATGGGCGGTCTGGTCTACGTGGCCGGCGCGCTGAAGGAGCGCGTGGGCGTCGTCGAGGCCTGGATGATCGTCATGGCGCTGTGCGGCGCGCTGCTCTTCCTGCTGGGGCTCTACCACCTGCGCATGCTCCCCTCGGGCGGCGATGCCACGGCCCACGCCGGAAGCGTCGGCGAGGCCATGCGCGAGACGGCCGAGGTCTTCCGCAGCTTCTTCGTCAAGAAGTACATCTGGATCTACATCGCCTTCATCGTCTTCTACCGCTTCGCCGAGGGCCTCGTCATCAAGATCGTGCCGCTGTTCCTCAACGCCCCGGTCGCCGACCAGGGCCTGGGTCTCACCGAGCAGCAGATCGGTCTCTACTACGGCACGTTCGGCGTCATCGCCTTCGTCGTGGGGTCGATCCTCGGCGGCTACTTCATCGCCTGGATCAAGCTGCGCCGCGCGCTGCTGCCGCTGATCTTCATCTTCAACATCCCGTTCGTCGTCTACGCCCTGCTGGCGTGGTTCCAGCCCGTCTCGAGCGTGCTGATCTGCGGCGGTATCGTCTTTGAATACTTCAGCTACGGATTCGGATTCGTCGGCCTGACGCTCTTCATCATGCAGCAGGTGGCACCCGGACGCCACAAGATGGCCCACTACGCCTTCGGCTCGTCGCTGGCCAACCTCGGCGTGATGCTCCCGGGCATGGTGAGCGGCTGGCTGTGCGAGCGCGTCGGCGGATACCACTACTTCTTCCTCTGGTCGCTGCTGGCCACGCTGCCGATCTTCCTGATCGCCTGGCGCATCCCCTTCTCCTATCCCGACACCGAGGAGGAGCATGCGGACGAGGAGGCCGTGGACAAGGAGCTTCTCAACGATTAAATCACCAATCCCTCATACCATGAACACCTCACTGAAAGGAAAACTCCGCATGCTGGCCGCCGCACTCTGCCTTGCGACGACGGCCGCCGCCCAGGCACCCGACGACTGGGCCAACTTCGCCCGCTTCGAGCAGGAGAACGCCGCGCAGACCACCGCGCCGCGGGCCGTGCTGATGGGCAACTCGATCACCGAAGGGTGGATCGGCAAGCATCCCGACTTCTTCGCCCGCAACGGCTTCGTGAGCCGCGCCATCAGCGGGCAGACCACCTCGCAGATGCTCGTGCGCTTCCGCGCCGACGTCATCGAGCTGCACCCGAAGATCGTGGTGATCTGCGGCGGCACGAACGACCTGGCCCGGAATACGGGCTACATCTCGCCGGAGCACATTCTGGACAACATCCAGTCGATGGTCGACCTGGCCCGCGCCAACGGCATCCGGCCGATCCTCTGCTCGATCCACCCCACGGGCGACTATCCGTGGCGTCCGGGGATCGAACCGGCGCAGAAGATCATCCGGCTCAACGCCGCGATCCGCGCCTACGCCGAGCAGGAGGGCATTCCCTACGTCGATTACCACACCCCGATGGCAGCCGAGGACGGCTCGATGATCGCCGCCTACACCAACGACGGCGTGCACCCGAACGAGGCGGGCTACGAGGTCATGGAGCGGATTCTGCCGCCCGTAGTCGACCGGCTCGAGGCGGAGATCGACCGCGCCGCAGCCCGGGCGGAATAACAGGAGAGACACCCCGGCAGGCGCTGCGGCGCCGATGGCCGGCAGAGACGAAAAACGGGACCCGACGGGTCCCGTTTTTTTGTGGTCCGACCGGCCGGGGCAGGAGGCGAAAAGGCCGCAGCACCGGCAATCGGGCGCGCCGGGGTCAGGTGCGCCAGAAGAGCCGGCGGCGCGTGAAGGCCGAGGTCAGCAGCATGGCCAGCAGGGTGATGACGACGCCCCGGGCGATACCCGCACCGCAGCCGCCCGCACCCCAGATCCAGGGCATCGAGAAGCCCCACTGCTCCTCGATGAAGAGCAACGGCACGACGACATAGCCCGCCGCCGTATAGGCAATCATCGGATTCTCGCCGCAGCGGACCAGCAGCCCCGCCCGGCCGCGCAGCGACTCGAAGAGGAGCGTAGCCAGCAGCAGCACGTGCGAAGCCATGCCCGCCGTCACGAAGAAGTAGCTTACGGTGGCGGGGTCCTTCTTGATGCCCCCTTCGAGCGGCTCGAAGACCAGCCCGAGCAGCAGCCAGAAAAGACCCGTCGCGAAGAGCGCCGAGAGGAGCTCCTGCAGCGCGGTGCGGGGGCGGCGCAGCAGCCAGGCAGCCGCTCCGCCCGCAAGCAGCGTCAGCAGCAGGTTCGCCGTCAGTGCCCGGACATACAGGCCCCAGAGATTCACCGCAAGGAGCAGAAGGACCAACGCCCCGGCAAGACGGAAACGCCCGGGCAGCGGCTCCGCATCATGCGAAGCGGCTGCCGGCCGTGCGCCCTTGCCATCGGCCGGGGACGGCACGGCGGCTGCCGGGGCGGAAAGCGAGGCGGAAGAAGCGGCGGCAGCCGAACCGGCCCGGGCAATCCGGACGGCCGAATCTGCCGAAACGGCCGCCCCGGTCGGGGCAGCCTGTCCGTCCGGAAGCGGCATGGCGGCTGCCGGCGTGCAGGTGACGGAGCTGACGAAGTGCGGCGCGACCGCAGCCGTGACGGAGAGATCGGTCGAAGCCGTCGGCGCCGCAGTGCCCTTGCGCGCGAGCCAGCGGGCGATCAGCTCGCCGGCCACGCTGCCCGGCAGCACGATGCAGAGGTATTGCAGGAACTCCGTATGGTAGAGCCAGGGGGCGAACGTGGCGTTCCACACCTCTGCGGTCCACGATCCGGGCACGGCGGCCGAGAGCTTCAGCGCCACGAGCAGCGCCACGAGGCCCATGCGCAGCCCCGGCTTGCGGCGCGTCAGCCACCAGAGGAACGACCCGGCCACGACGACATTGGCGAGGATCAGGATGATGATGTCCGAGCGGTACAGGTTCACGTCGACCCCCAATGCCCGGTAGAGCACGAGCAGGAGCAGCAGCGCCGCGATGCCACAGCCGTTAAGCAGCGTGTTGAACCGCTCGCTCCGGTTCCGCAGGCGGATGAACATGGCGAAGAAGGCCCCCCAGACGACCAGCGTCAGCAGCGAGGCCGCCACGGGGCGCTGCAGCGCCTCATGAAGCGTCCAGAGGTTCGTGTTCCCCAGCACGATGGCGAAGAAGGCCAGCAGCAGGCCCCGCCGGAGGATCGTCCAGGCGACCTGCACGGCCGCTGCGCCCCGGTCGAGGCGTCGTCCGATCGAGAAGGGGAAGGCGGCCCCCATCGAGAAGAGGAAGAACGGGAAGACCAGATCGACCCACGTGATGCCCGGGACCGAGGGGTCGAAGGCGAACGACGGGGGCGGCAGCTGGGCATGAAAAAGCCACGCGGGCAGATCGGGATTGCGCGAGATGTATCCGGAGAGGACCATCCCCACGATGGCCAGACCCCGCAGCAGGTCCACGGCCAAGGCTCGCTCTTTCATTCGGAAAGCAGTTTTCTGGTTCGTAAATCAATTTTCTGTCACCTACCGCAAATTTAAGCAAAATTATTTTCACACCGCAGCAAAATAAGAAAATTTACGATCAAGCGACAGCTTCAGACACAAAAAAGCAGCCTCCGGAGCCAAAACTCCGAAGGCCGCACGGGGAAACCTCCCTCCCGGGACGGATCACTGCTGGTGCTGGGGGCGCAGCAGGTCCTGGACGACCTTGACGGGCGAGAAGGTCGTGATGGGCACATCGACGAAGACCGTGTTCCAGCGGGCCATCGCGCCGTTCCACAGTCCGGGCAGCTCCTGGGCGCGCAGCTCGCGGCCGCCCGACGACTTCGACGAGATGAAGCCCGTCGAGGGATCGGTATAGCGTCGCAGGTCGAACTTGCCGCCCTGCGACGTGCGCACGCCGCAGACGAGGTCGACGGGGTTGAAGTGCGTGGCCGACTTCATCAGCGGCATGTCGTCGGGCGAGATCTGGCTCGACTCGGCGATCTGCAGCGACTCCGTGCCGTCGGGGTTGGCCACCCAGAAGGGGCCGCCGCCCGGCTCGCCCTCGTTGCGGACCATGCCGCAGACGCGGATCGGGCGGTCGAGCACCGCACGCAGCAGCGCAGCATCATACGCCGCGGGCAGCTTCACGCAGAGCCGCTGCTCGACGAATGCGGCCACCTCGGCCAGGTCGGCAGTGCCCGCCTCCAGCGCCCGCAGGTGGGCGAAGGCCTGCTCCTGCAGTTCGAGCAGCAGCCCGGCCAGCACCTTCTTGTAGCGGATCGTGTCGCCGCGGCGCGCGTCGGTCGTCACGTTGTCGATGTTCTTGATGAAGATGATGTCGGCGTCGATCTCGTTCAGGTTCTCGATCAGCGCGCCGTGGCCCGCGGGACGGAACAGCAGGCTGCCGTCCTCCTGGCGGAAGGGGGTGTTGTCGGGATTCACGGCGATCGTGTCGGTCGAGGGCTTCTGCACGGAGAACGAAATCTCGTAGCGGATGCCGAAGCGCTTTTCGTAGAGGGGTACCTTCTCGGCGAGCAGGCTCTCGAAGCCGGCACGGTGCTCGGGCGAGACGGTGAAGTGGATGCGGGCCACGCCGTCGGTCGAGGCGTAGGCCGCCCCCTCGACCAGGTGCTCCTCGACGGCCTTGCGGGCGCCGTCCGCATAGGCGTGGAAGGTCACCAGCCCCTTGGGCTTCTGTCCATAGCCAAGCCCTTGCTTGACGATGCAGCTCACGACGGTCCGATCGTCGGCACCCTCCGGCAGCACGGCTTTCAGTTCGGGCCAGAAGGCGAAGCGCTCGATGTTTTCGAGCAGCGTGTCGATGCCCTTGCCGCGCTTGCCCTCGTTGACGAACTCGAACAACTCCTTGAACATGCGCGTGGCGGCACCCGACGCCGGAACGAACTTCACGACCGAGAGGCCGTGCGCAGCCTGCTCGTAACGGGCCTGCGCCGCATTGGCCGCCGCGGCGTCCACGACGACGACCCCGTCGCCGGGCGAGGCGGCACGCACCACCTTCAGGAAGGGAAAGCCGCGGCGGAAGTTTTCGATCTGGCGCTCCACGGCCTCGCGCGTCAGGCCGTGTTGCTCGATTTGATGCAAGTCTTTTTCGGTAAACATAGGTTTGTGGTATTTTAGGGTTTCTGTCGTTCGGGCGATTATCTTATCAAAGTTAGTAAATAAATTCGTAACTTTGCACATCATGATCCGAGAATTTCACCACATCGACCTGCGCGGCCGCAACAGCTTCGGCGTCGCGCAGCACGCCCGGCGGCTCGTCGAGTTTGAAACGGCCGACGACCTGCGCGCGATCTTCGCCGCGGGGGTGCCCGACCGCTGGACGGTCCTCTCCGGCGGCAACAACATCCTCTTCACGCAGGACTACGACGGTGTGCTGCTCACGCCCGTGGCCCGCGGCATCGAGCTGCTGGCCGACGAGGGCGACGAGGTGCGCCTGCGCGTCGAGGCAGGGGTCGAGTGGGATGATCTGGTTGCCTGGGCCGTCGAGCGCGGTCTGTGGGGCATCGAGAACCTCTCGCTCATCCCCGGCAAGGCGGGCGCCGCTCCCGTGCAGAACATTGGCGCCTACGGCTGCGAGGCCAGCGATGCGATCCGCCGCGTGGAGATGTTCTGCGTCGGGACGGGCAACCGGCTCACGCTCGATGCCGCGCACTGCGCCTTCGGCTACCGCGAGAGTGTCTTCAAGCACGAATTGCGCGGGAAGGTCGTCATCACGGCCATCGAGATCGCCCTGCACCGCACACCGCGCCCGCGGCTGGGCTACGGCGACGTCGAACGCGAGGTCGAGGCGCGCGGCGGCGCCACGCTGCGCAACATCCGCGAGGCGATCTGCACCATCCGCCGCGCGAAGCTCCCCGATCCGAAGGTGCTGGGCAACGCCGGCAGCTTCTTCAAGAACCCCGTCGTGGAGCAGGCCGTGGCCGACCGCCTGCGGGCCGAGTTCCCCGACATGCCGCTCTACCCCGCCGCCGGACAGGCCGACAGGGCGAAACTCGCCGCCGGGTGGCTTATCGACCGCGCCGGGATGAAGGGCTACCGCGAGGGCAGCGTCGGCGTACACGAGCGGCAGGCCCTCGTGCTGGTGAACTTCGGCGGCGCCACGGGCGGCGAGGTGCTGGCCCTGGCCCGCAAGGTGCAGCAGCGCGTCCGCGAGCGCTTCGGCGTGGAGATCGACACCGAGGTCAACATCCTCTGACGACCGCCCGGCACGCCCCGCGGCACCCGGACAGCCCCTGCCGGAGCCCCCGCGCCGGAGACCCGGGCGACAATCGGGACGACCTCCGGGCGGCAAGCCGGAGAGTTCCCGGACAGCGGGCCGCACCGCAGACGATACAGCAAACAATGATACCTGTCAAGATATGCCCCTACTCGAATCCTTCCAACGCTACATCGCCGAAAACGACCTGGCGACGCACGACGACCGCATCCTGCTGACCGTCTCGGGCGGCGTCGACTCGATGGTCATGCTCTCGCTCTTCACGCGCAGCGGCTACCGGGTGGGCGTGGCCCACTGCAACTTCCAGCTGCGCGGCGCCGAGAGCGACGAGGACGAAGAGCTCGTTGCCCGGGAGGCGGCCCGCTGCGGCGTCCCCTGCTACAACCGCCGCTTCGACACCGCGGGCGAGATGGAGCGCACGGGCGAGTCGATGGAGATGGCGGCCCGGCGGCTGCGCTATGCCTGGTTCGACGCATTGAGCCGCGAAGAGGGATATACGGTCATCGCCATCGCCCACCACATCGACGACTCGATCGAGACCTTCTTCATCAACCTGCTGCGCGGCACCGGGCTGCGCGGACTGACCGGCATCTCGACGCAGGTCGGCAAGGTCATCCGCCCGCTGATGTTCGCCTCGCGCAAGGAGATTCTCGAATACGCCGTACAGAACCGCATCCCCTTCCGCGAGGACTCCTCGAACCGCTCGACGAAGTACCTGCGCAACAAGATCCGCCTGGGACTCATCCCCCGCATCCGCGAGATCAACCCCAAGTTCACGGAGCTCATGCGCAAGAACATCGGCCGCCTGACCGACGCCCAGCTCTTCATCGACCACGGCATCGAGCGCATCCGCCGCGAAGCCGTGACCTCACAGGGCGATACGGACACGATCCGCGTCGACCGCATCGACCCGGCCTTCCCGCGGGAGTTCGTCATCTACGAACTGCTCAACTCCGCCTACGGATTCAAGGGCGACGTCATCGACGCGCTGTGCCACGCCCTGAACCACGACGCCACGGGACGCCGCTTCTACGCCCGCGACCGCATGGCCACGATCGACCGCGGAGCGATCATCGTCACGCCGATCGCCCCCGACGACGAATGCCGCACGACGGTCGAGCGCGGCGCCGTGCGCAGCTACTGCGGCAATGCGGTGCTCTACTACGAAGAATACTGCGACATCGACGACGTCCAGACCTTCGGCACCCCCGAGCAGGTCGCACAGGTTGATGCCGACAAACTCCGCTTCCCGCTCACGCTGCGCCGCTGGCGCGAGGGCGACTGGTTCATCCCCTTCGGCATGACGGGCCGCAAGAAGGTCAGCGACTTTCTGATCGACGCCAAGGTTCCGCTGCCCGAGAAGCAGCGGCAGTTCGTGCTGCTGTCGGGCGACGACATCGTCTGGCTCGTCGGACGGAGAATCGACGACCGCTTCCGCCTCACGGCCGAGACCGAAAACGTACTGCGCATCACGCGCGAGATCGTCTGATTATGGCTAAAAGCGCTGTCAAATTCAGGGACACGGTCGCCGCATACGACCGCATCGCCGGCGAGATCCGCGCGGGGCGCTTCGCCCCGGTCTACCTGCTCATGGGCGAGGAGAGCTACTTCATCGACCGCCTCGCGGAGCAGCTCGCCGCCTCGATTCTCGACGAGGCCGAGCGCGCCTTCAACCAGATTGTCGTCTACGGCAAGGACTCCGACGTCGGGCAGGTCATCAACCTCTGCCGCCAGCTGCCGATGATGGGCCGCTACGAGGTGGTCATTCTCAAGGAGGCGCAGCAGCTGCGCAACATCGAGAAGCTCTCGCTCTACACGCAGAAGCCCTCGCCGACGACCATCCTCGTCATCTGCCACAAGGAGAAGAACGTCGACAAGCGCTCGGCCCTCTACAAGGGGTGCGCAGCCAACGGCACGGTCTTCGAGTCGGTGCGGCCGCGCGACTACGAGATCGCCGCATGGCTCCAGCAGTTCGTCCGGCAACAGGGCTTCACGATCGACCAGAAGGCGCTGTCGATGCTGACGGACCACCTCGGCACCGACATCGCGCGCATCGACAACGAACTGCACAAGCTCACCGTCTCGCTGCCCGAGGGGACGAAGCGCATCACCGATGCCGACATCGAGGCCAACATCGGCATCTCCAAGGAGTACAACAACTTCGAGCTGTGCCGCGCCGTCGTCACGCGCGACATGCAGCGCGCGCTGCTGATCGCCGACCACTTCGCCCGCAACCCCCGGGAGAACCCCCTGCTGCTGACGATCATGGCGCTCTTCGGCCAGTTCCGCGACCTGTTCGTGGTCAACTACCTGCGCTGGCTCGCGCGCCACAAGGGCAAGCCCTTCCCGCAGGATGCGGAGCTCATGGGCATCCTGCGCAAGAACAACACCTACGTGCTGAACGAGATCAAGCAGCAGGCCGCGCTGTGGGACAACCGCAAGGTCTTCCAGGTGCTGGGGCTGCTGCGCGAATACGACGCCAAGAGCAAGGGGCTCAATGCGGGCGGCGCGCCCGACGGCGAGCTGCTGCGCGAGCTGCTGCTGAAAATCTTCCTGCTGTGAGCCTTCCGGTGCCATACCAGATTGTGCACCTGGCACGGGGCCGGGCACGCAACCTTGCGGCTCACGCCGCCCTGCTCGACGCCGCCTCGCGCTGTCTCTTCGGGCGCGGCTATACGCCCGACCTGCCGCGCCTGGCGGAGCGGCTCGCCGCCGTTGCCGCGGCGGAACACTATCCGGCTGCCGTCTCGGGCTTCGTGCGCATCGAGCTCACGCCGGAGGGCGACGAGCGGCTCACCGCGGCCGGCGTCTCGCTCTACGACGGCTATGCGCTGCGCAGCGTGATGCCCGACGCCGTCACCCTGCGCTACGACCTGCCCCTCACGGAGGCCCCCACGACGGCCCGCGAGGCGGTGGAGGGGCTTGCCGCCGCGGTTGCACGCCGCCGCGGAGCCGCCCTCGCCGTGCGGGTGGGGGCCGACGGCACGCTCCGCTCGGCCGACAACGCCCCGCTGTTCGGCATCCTCGGCAAGCGGCTCATCCCGGCACCGGCGTTTCCGGCCGTCGAGCGGGAGCTCGTGCTGCGCGTGGCGCCGCAGGCCGGGCTGGAGATCGCGGACGAGCGGCTCGACCTCGCGCTGCTGCCGCGGCTCGACGAACTCTTCTACGCCGACCACCGGGGCATCACGTCACTGGGCCACTGCGACAGCCTGCCGCTCATGTCGCTGCTCGCCGAGCGCCTGGCCGCGGCCATCGAGGCGCTGTTTCCGAAAATGTAGAAACCGCACGGCCCGGCGCCTGCCTATCTTTCGGGCAACCAACACCCGAAATCCATGAACAAAGCCCTGTTGATCTACGCCCTGCTCGCGACGGCGCTGCTTGCCGCCGGAGTGCGCCTGATGAAAAACTACCGCGACGAGAACCGGCGCCTCGTCCAGAACCAGACGGCCCTGGCCGCCGAGAGCGACCTCATCCGCTCGGAACTCGACGCCCGGAGCGTCGAGACGCAGGCCCTGCGGCTGCGCGTGGCCGAATTCGAGCAGCTGCGCGCCGACGACGCCCGCCGCATCGCCGAGGCGGGCATCCGCATGCGGCGGCTCGAGGCGGCGGCCAAAACCGTCGGACAGACCACCCTCGAGACGCGCGCCCCGCTGCGCGACACGGTCTTCATCCGCCTGCGCGACACGCTCGTCGTGCGCGACACGGTGCGGCTCTTCCGCTGGCGCGACACGTGGGTGAGCGTCGAGGGGCGCATCGAGGAGGATTCGGTGAGCTGCCGCGTCGAGAGCGTCGACACGCTCCGCCAGATCGTCTACCGCATTCCGCGGCGCTTCCTCTTCATCCGCTGGGGCACGAAGGCCCTGCGGCAGCGCATCGTCTCGACAAACCCCCACACGCGGATCGTCGCCGCGGAGTATGTGCGCATCGAAAAGTAGCACCCGCGCGGATGCAATCGGAGCGCCCGGAGAACGGCAAAACGGAGGCTCTGCGGTCGGAACCGTACAATATCGGGCGAATGTTGCTCTATATTGACTTTTTTTTCTACCTTTGCCCGTAATGAAACGCACAGCCATCTTCCCGGGGTCGTTCGATCCCTTCACGCGCGGCCATGCGGCGCTGGTCGACGAGGCGCTCAACCTCTTCGACCGGGTCGTCATCGGCATCGGCAACAACACCCTCAAGCAGGGGATGCTCACCGTGGAGAACCGCAAACGCCTCATAGACGACATCTACGCCGGCAACGAGCGCGTCGAGGCCCGCATCTACACGGGGCTGACGGGCGAATTCGCCGGGCAGGTGGGGGCCTGCGCCATCATCCGCGGCGTGCGGAACACCACCGACTTCGAGTACGAGCGCACGATGGAGGCGACGAACCACCGCATCTATCCCGAAATCACCACCGTGATGCTCTTCACCCCGGCCGCCGTGGCCGACATCTCGTCGTCGACCGTGCGCGAGGTGCTCTCGTTCGGCCGCACCGTGGAGGAGTTCCTTCCCGAAGGCATCGATATCAACAACTATTTATAAACAACGCCCAGCAACACGTCATGATGGAATTTACAGCCGAAATGATCGCCGGATTTCTCGGCGGCGAGGTCGTCGGCAACAAGAACGCCAAGGTACACACCGTCTCCTCGATCGAAGGGGGCAAGGCCGGATCGCTGGCCTACCTGACCAATCCCAAATACGAACCCTTCCTCTACACCACCGGCGCGTCGATCGTGCTCGTCGACCGCGCGTTCACCCCGTCGCAGCCCGTCGCGGCGACGCTCGTGCGCGTCGATGACGCCGCAGCGTGCGTCGTGCGCCTGCTGGCCATGTACGAGGCCGCCAAGCCCCGCCGCAAGGGGATCAGCGGGCGCGCCTCCGTCGCTTCGGACGCCAGCGTGGGCGAGGAGTGCTATATCGGCGACTTCGCGGTCGTCGAGGAGGGGGCCCGCATCGGCCGCGGATGCCAGATCTACCCGCAGGTCTACGTCGGCCGCGGCGTCGTGATCGGCGACGGCACGACGCTCTATCCCGGCGTGAAGATCTACGAGGGGTGCGTCGTCGGCAGCCGCTGCATCCTGCACGCCGGAGCCGTGATCGGCGCCGACGGATTCGGATTCATGCCCAATGCCGAAGGGGGCTTCGACAAGATTCCGCAGCTGGGCAACGTCCTGATCGAGGACGACGTCGAGATCGGCGCCAACACCTGCATCGACCGCGCCAAGACCGACTCGACGATCATCCGCCGGGGCGTGAAGCTCGACAACCTGATCCAGGTCGGCCACAACGTCGAGATCGGCGCCAACACCGTCTCGTCGGCACAGACCGGCATCGCCGGGACCTCGCGCGTGGGCAGCAACTGCTTCCTTGCCGGGCAGGTCGGCGTCGCCGACCACGTGACGATCGGCAACCGCGTGAAGGTCGGCTCGAAGAGCGGCATCGACAAGGATGTGCCCGACGGCGAGATCCGCCTGGGCTACCCCGCGCTGCCGGGCATGCAGTACCACCGCGCCGCGGCCGTCTTCAAGGTGCTGCCCGAGCTGGCACGCCAGGTCCGCGAACTGGAAAAGGAGATCGAAACACTCAAAAAACAATAACGACATGAAGAAAATTCTGACTCTCGCCGCTGCGGCCGCCCTGCTGGCCTCCTGCGGCAACAAGAACGGATACGTCATCGAGGGCACGATCGAGGGCCTCGACGGCATGGTCTACCTGCTCGACGAGGAGCGCAATCCGATTGATTCCGCCACGGTCGAGAACGGCACCTTCCGCCTCACCGGCACGGCCGACAAGCCGGCCATCATGACGCTGTGCGACGCGCCGGACGAGACGGCCACCTTCTATGCGGGTCTCTTCATCGAGCCGGGCACGATCACCGTGGCCGACGATGCGGAGAACCCCATGCGCAAACGCGTGACGGGAACCCCGGCCAACAATGCCAACGCCGCCCTGACTGCCGCCTCGGCCGCGCTGATCGACGAGGTCCGCAATCCGGAGACCACCGACGAGCGCCGCGCCGCCATCGAAAAGGAGTATGAAGAGCTCATCCGCTCAACCTACGAAGCCAACATCACCAACTACTTCGGCGCCCTGATCCTCGCCCAGCAGCTCTCCTACGAGCTTTCGGGCCAGGAGCTGCTCGACGAGATCGCGCGCTTCTCGCCCGAGCTGCAGCAGAGCACCATCCTCACCGAGCTCAAGCAGAGCGCCGAGCAGAAGGCCAAGACCGACATCGGCCAGCCCTACATCGACTTCGAGCAGCCCGACGCCGACGGCAAGAGCATCTCGCTGAAGTCCGTCGTCGAGAACCCCGCGAACAAGTACGTTCTGCTCGACTTCTGGGCCTCGTGGTGCGGCCCCTGCATGGGTGAGGTGCCCCACCTGAAGAAGACCTACGACGAGTTCCACAAAAAGGGATTCGAGATCTTCGGCGTCTCGCTCGACCGCGACCGCGACAAGTGGCTCGACGCCGTCAAGCAGAACAACATGAACTGGATTCACGTCAGCTCGCTCGACGCCTTCGGCAACGCGGCCGCCGAGGCCTATGCCGTACAGGCCATCCCGACGAACCTGCTGATCGACGCCGAGGGCAAGATCGTCGCCAAGAACCTCCGCGGCGAGGAGCTCTACGAGAAGATCGCCGAGCTGCTGAAATAGTCCCCGCACAGACAACGCATCGACGCCCCTTCGGTTCCGGTTCGCCGTCCGGAGGGGCGTTTTCCGATTCCCCGTCCACACGATGACCGACCAGGAGACATACCGCATCATGGGCATCGACCCCGGCACGAACTACATGGGTTACGGCGTGCTGGAGGTCGCAGGACGCCGCGTGCGCTCGGTCGTGCTGGGCGACATCGACCTGCACAAGCTCTCGGACCCCTATGCCAAGCTGCGCTACATCTTCGAGCGGGTCGGGGCCCTGATCGACGAGTACCACCCGCGCGAGGTGGCGCTCGAATCGCCCTTCTTCGGCGAGAACGTGCAGTCGATGCTCAAGCTCGGGCGGGCGCAGGGCGTGGCGATGGCCGCCGCGTTGAGCCGCGGGCTGCAGGTCTTCGAGTACGCCCCGACGCGCATCAAGCAGAACATCACGGGCCGCGGCTCGGCCGCCAAGGAGCAGGTCGCGGCGATCGTCTGCCGCACGCTCGGCGTCGACCGCCCGCTGCGGCGCCTCGATGCCACGGACGGCATGGCCGTGGCGCTCTGCCACTACTACACGACCTCGAGCCCGCTCCAGGCGGTCCTCGGGCCGGAGCGCGTCAAGGGGCTCGGCGGCGGCAAGAAAGCGGCCTCGCGCAAGGGGTCGCAGAGCTGGGAACACTTTCTGCGCGAACACCCCGACCGGGAGATCAAGTAACCGCAGCCCGAAGCAGCCCGGTCCGCGTCCGAACCCCGAACCGCAGTATCCCCGAACCGGACACGGGCTGTTCATGGTCCGCCCACCGGCCGTTGCCCGAAGCGCCCCTAACTTCCGCCGGACTGCTTCCGACCTGTTGCCGAACTGGGGCCGAACAGTCCCTCCGCAAGCCACAGCATCCCCAAACCGGCCCCGAAACGTTTTTAAGACGCTCCCGGACCGTCGCCCGAAGTGGACACGATCTGTTCATGGGCCGCCCACCGACCGTCGCCCAAAGCGCCCCCGAACTGCTGCCGAACGGCTGCCGAACAGTCCCTCCGCAAACCGAAGCATCCCCGAACCGGTCCCGAAACGTTTTTGAGACGCTCCCGGACCGTCGCCCGACATTTCCGTGACGATTCTTCCGCCCGGGCCGCAGAGCCGGCACGGGAGCCCGACCGGAACATCCGCCGCAACCGGTTGATATTGGTGAATATACGGCGCGAAAGATACCGGGGCGATATTTTTTATTAAAAATTCTTCGGAATTTATTTGCGTGATTCGGATTTTTGCCGTACATTTGCACTCGCAATAAAGGAATGGCGCCGTAGCTTAATTGAATAGAGCATCTGACTACGGATCAGAAGGTTACAGGT
>ERZ1026957.10-NODE-10-length-111780-cov-11.004851_pt1 | contig 111780 bp, 90 predicted proteins | sample MGYA00519300_ERZ1026957 | MGnify/ENA primary metagenome ERZ1026957 (study PRJEB26926, sample SAMN06164520) | human gut metagenome | biome: ENVO:00009003; feature: ENVO:2100002; material: ENVO:00002003 | host: Homo sapiens | place: USA | collected 2012 ...
TGATCTTCGACTCGGTGTTCAACCCCTTCCGGGGCATCATCGCCTATTTCCGCGTCTTCAACGGCACGATCCGCAAGGGCGAGCACGTCAAGTTCTTCAACACGGGCAGCGAGTACGACGCCGACGAGGTGGGCGTGCTGAAGCTCAAGATGCAGCCGCGCGACGAAATCCGCGCCGGCGACGTGGGCTACATCTGCTCGGGCATCAAGACCTCGGCCGACGTGAAGGTCGGCGACACGATCACCTCGGTGGCCAACCCCGCGCAGGAGGCCATCGCGGGCTTCGAGGATGTCAAGCCGATGGTCTTCGCGGGCGTCTATCCCGTCGAGGCGGACCAATACGAGGACCTCAGGGCTTCGCTCGAAAAGCTGCAGCTCAACGACGCCTCGCTGACCTTCGAGCCCGAAAGCTCACTGGCGCTCGGCTTCGGCTTCCGCTGCGGATTCCTCGGCCTGCTGCACATGGAGATCATCCAGGAGCGCCTCTACCGCGAGTTCGACATGGACGTCATCACCACCGTACCGAACGTCTCCTACCGCGTCACGACGACGCAGGGCGCGCAGCTCGAGGTCCACAACCCCTCGGGACTGCCCGAAATCACGAAGATCGCCAAGATCGAGGAGCCCTACATCCTCGCGCAGATCATCACCAAGTCGGAGTTCCTGGGCAACGTCATCAAGCTCTGCATCGACAAGCGCGGCGTGATGAAGAACCAGACCTTCATCACGCAGGACCGCGTGGAAGTGAACTTCGACATGCCCCTCTCGGAGATCGTCTTCGACTTCTACGACAAGCTCAAGAGCATCTCGAAAGGGTATGCCTCGTTCGACTACCACCGCACGGGCTACCAGCTCTCGAAGCTCGTCAAGCTGGACATCCTGCTCAACGGCGAGCCGGTCGACGCCCTCTCGTCGCTCACCTATACGGACCACGCCTACGACTTCGGCCGCAAGATGTGCGAGAAGCTCAAGGAGCTGATCCCGCGCCAACAGTTCGACATCGCCATCCAGGCCGCCATCGGCGCCAAGATCATCGCCCGCGAGACGGTGAAGGCCGTGCGCAAGGACGTGACGGCCAAGTGCTACGGCGGCGACATCTCACGCAAGCGCAAGCTGCTCGAGAAGCAGAAGAAGGGCAAGAAGCGCATGCGCCAGATCGGCAACGTCGAGGTGCCCCAGTCGGCATTCCTTGCGGTATTAAAAATGGACTGACATGAAGAAAACCATCATCGACCTGTTCGAGAGCTCCGTCGAGAAGTACGGGGCCAAAACCTTCCTGCTCGAGAAGCGTCACCACAAGTTCGAGCCCACGACCTACGCCGAGACGCGCGAACTGGCCCTCGAGACCGGTGCGGGTCTCGCCGCGATCGGCATCCGCCCCAAGGACAAGGTCGCCATCCTGTCGGAGGGGAGCAACGCATGGATCATCTCCGAGCTGGGCCTCTTCTACGCCGGCGCGATCAGCGTGCCGCTGTCGGTCAAGCTCGAGGAGTCGAACGACCTGCTCTTCCGCCTGCGCCACGCCGAGGTACGGGCGATCTTCGTGTCGAAGTACCAGCTGCCGAAGATCCGCCGCATCCGTGCCGAGCTGCCCGAACTCGAACACGTCATCGTGCTGGGCCACATCGCCCTCGAACCGGGAGAGACGGCCTACGGCACGCTCAAGCGGCTGGGCCGCGACTACCTGTCGAAACACCGCCCGGAATTCCTCGCCATCGGACAGTCGATCCGCAACGACGACTACGCGACGATCACCTATACGTCCGGCACGACGGCCGATCCGAAGGGGGTCGTACTGACACACCGCAACTACACGGCCAACGTCGAGCAGTCGCTCTCGCGCATCGACATCCCGTCGTATTTCCGCACGCTCATCATCCTGCCGCTCGACCACTGCTTCGCCCATGTCGTGGGCTTCTACATCATGATCGCCTGCGGCGCGTCGGTCGCCACGGTGAAGGTCGGCGCCACGCCCATGGAGACGCTCAAGAACATTCCGCAGAACATCCGCGAGGTGCAGCCGCACTTTCTGCTCTCGGTCCCGGCGCTGGCCAAGAACTTCCGCAAGAACATCGAGAGCTCGATCCGCGCCAAGGGGGCCTTCACCGAGCGGCTCTTCCGCCTGGCGCTCCGCACGGCCTACGCCTACAATGCCGACGGCTACAGCCGCGGCACGGGGTGGCGCGTGCTGCTCAAGCCCTTCGTCGCGCTCTTCGACCTGCTGCTCTTCCGCCGCATCCGCCAGGCCTTCGGCGGCTGCCTGCGCTTCTTCGTCGGCGGCGGAGCGTTGCTCGACATCGAGCTGCAACGCTTCTTCTACGCCATCGGCATCCCGATGTTCCAGGGCTACGGTCTCTCGGAGGCGACGCCCGTCATCTCGACCAACTCGCCCAAGTACCACTGGCACCGCTTCGGCTCGTCGGGCAAGATTCTCATCCCGCTCGAGCTGAAGATCGTCGACGAGGCGGGCCGCGAACTTCCGCGCGGCGAGAAGGGCGAGATCATCATCCGCGGCGAGAACGTCATGGCGGGCTACTGGAAGAATCCCGAAGCGACGGCTGAGACGGTGCGCGACGGCTGGCTCCACACGGGCGACATGGGCTACGTCTCGCAGGACGAGTTCCTCTACGTGCTGGGCCGCTTCAAGAGTCTGCTCATCGCCTCGGACGGCGAGAAATACAGCCCCGAAGGGATGGAGGAGTCGATCGTGAGCAACTCGCCCTACATCGATCAGATCATCATCCACAACAACCAGAGCCTCTTCACCGGAGCCATCGTCGTGCCGAACGGCGAGGCGCTGCGCCGCGAGCTGGAGGCCCGGGGCGTCGCACCCGAAGAGCGGGCCGCAGCGGCGGCCGACCTGCTCGGCGCCGAGATCGACCGCTACCGGGCGGACGGAGACCACGCCGGGGAGTTCCCCGAGCGGTGGCTGCCGGCCGGACTGGCGATCGTCGACGAAGCCTTCACCGAACAGAACGGACTGGTCAACAGCACAATGAAGGTCGTGCGCGGCAAGGTCGAGGAGCACTTCCGCCCGCGGCTGGAGTACCTCTATACGGCCGAAGGCAAGGCGCTGCGCAACCCCGAGAATCTGGAGTCGCTGAAAAAAATCGTGGGTTAAAGCGAAAAAACGGACTGCGAAAAGTTGAAAAATCAAAAAAGAGGAGTATCTTTGTACTCCGTAATGCGGAAATAGCTCAGTCGGTAGAGCATCAGCTTCCCAAGCTGAGGGTCACGGGTTCGAATCCCGCTTTCCGCTCACGAAAGAGGAGAAGCCGCGAGGTTTCTCCTCCTGTCGTATTTCGCAGGATAGACGGGATTCGCTGCCCGTGACCCTCACCGCCCCTTCCAGGGGCCGGGGGTGTCGACAAAATCAATCGCTCGGGCGCAGCACGAGTGCGAATCCCGCTTTCCGCTCACAGAAGAGGAGAGGCTGCGAGGCTTCTCCTCTTGCCATATTCACAGATACACGGGGATTCGCTGCCCGTGACCCTCACCATCTCTTCAGGAGGGGACGTGGGAGCGGTTTCCCTGCCGGGTGAAAGGAGCGGAAAGCGCAGTCCGGAAGCCGCATTCGTCAACCGTAGAGAACAAGAGGAGATGCCCTTTGGGGCATCTCCTCTTGTCTTGTTTTGGTCTCTCCGATCCGGATCGGATCATGTCGGGCCTGTCAGATCGGGCAGGGCAGGGGTGGTCGGATCGGCGGGCCGGTCAGATCAGGCAGGGCGTGCATCAGTTGAGCTCCACGAGTTCGTACCGCTGGCTTCCCATGCCGAGCTGCTCGGCATAGTCGAGCGTGTGCATGCCGTGGCGCGAGTCGATCCGTTCGATCAGGTGAATCTTGCCGTGGTCATCCGATGCGCGGACCAGGTCCGTGCAGGCCCGGTCGAGCGCCACGGGATCGAGCGACGCCAGGATACCGATGTCGCCCATCTGCGGATCGGCGGGCGAAGAGTCGCAGTCGCAGTCGACCGAGAGGTTGTTGGCCACGCTGATATAGAGGATACGATCCCCGCAATGATCCGCCACGGCCTTCGCTGCCTCGGCCATCGACTCGAGGAAATCGTCCTGCTCGGGCAGCGAACCCCAGACCTTGCCCACATCGGTCGTCTTGCCGGCCGAATGGATCCAGGCCTTGCCGCGCGACGAGGCGATACCGATCGACATGTTCTTGATGGCACCGCCGAAGCCGCCCATGGCGTGCCCCTTGAAGTGCGAGAGGATGATCGTGAAGTCGTAGTCGAGGAAGCGGCGTCCCACGATGTCGCGGTCGAGATGTTTGCCGCCCGTGACCGGCAACTCCGCCTCGCCCTCGGCATCCATGATGACCACCGGAGCGATGGCCGTGAATCCGTGGTCGGCAGCCGCCTTGAGGTGGCTCTCCGTATCGGCACGGCCGCCGCCGTAGGCCGTGTTGCACTCCACGATCGTACCGTTCACCTTCCGCACCAGGTCGCGGATGAGAGCGGGCTGCAGGAAGTTGTGACCGCCGGGTTCGCCGGTCGAGAGTTTGACGGCCACATCGCCCGTGGCCGGGCGGCCGAGCGCCTCGTAGATCTTCACGAGATTTTCGGGCGTGATCCGCTTGAAGAAATAGACCTTCGGAAGCGTTGTTTCGGTCGGGGTGGTCGGGGCATCCGGAGCGGAGGCCGCCGTCTTCTGCCGGCTCTGTCCGTTCGCACAGCCGGATGCTGCAAGCAGCGAAGTCAGGAGCATGGTCATGATCTGTTTTTTCATGGGTTGCTATCGGTTAAAGAATTTCAGAAATGGACATCGAAGCCGGCCATGACCGTTGTGCGCGGCATGGGATAACCGGCATTTATTTCGTAGCGCTGGGCCAGCAGGTTCTCACCGCGGGCCCAGATGCCGAGCCAGCGGGCCGCACGGAACGAAGCCTGCATGTTCCACAGCACGAACTCCTCCGTGGTGACGGGATCGGTCTGCGTATAGAGCCCGGCGATGTACTGCACGCCGGAGGTCAGGTGCCAGCGTCCGCACCGGAAGTCGGCACCCGCATGGAACTTGTGTTCGGGAGCCGCCACGACGGGGTGCTCCATGTGCAGGTAGCTGTAATTGGCATCCACCGTCCAGCGCTCGTCGATGCGCCAGGCAGCCTCGATCTCCGCACCGGCATTTTCGATCCGGCCCGAATTGAGGTTGAGCATGCCGCTGCCCGAGGGGTTCGGGAGCGTCAGGATGAGGTTCTTGCCGTCGATGTAGAAGAGGTTGACGCCGTAGGTCAGCCGTCCGTCGGCCAGCTGCTGCGAGAGGGCCAGCTCGTAGTTCCACATCGACTCGGGCTTGAGATCGGGATTCTGCGGCGGGAACATGTACATCTCGCGCAGGATCGGATAGCGGAAGCCCTTCGATGCGGAGAGCTTCACTTCGACGGCCCGGGGCAGGTGGAAGGCGATGCCCGCCTGCGGCACCCACTCCGTACCCACGCGCGAGTGGTGGTCGACCCGCAGCCCGGCATTTACCGTGATCCGCGCGCCGAAGTGCTGGCGCAGGTCGACATATCCGGCCACCTCGTTCTCGTGTTTGTTCACGAGCGATGAGGAGCTGCCCGCCTGTTCGCCGCTCACATACACGTTCCGCGCCCGGCCGCCGTAGCGGAACCAGTCGGCGCCCAAGGTGATGCGGCTGCCCCTGAACAGTTGCAGACTCTGGTAGAGCGACACACCCGTCATGTCGTCATACGAGCGGAAGCGGGTCTCCTGCGGCCCCTCACCGGCCAAGGGGGTGTAGCCGTCGTTGATCCAGTGGTCGCCCCAGTTGTAGAAGAAGCTCAAGGCCCCGGAGCTTCGCTCGTGGCTGTTTTCGAGGGCGAAGGAGGTCATGCCGCGCGTGATGCGCTGATCGCCGTCGAGCAGCGGCGCCTGCACCGGCCCGGGGTAGGAGGCGTTGAAATGCGTCACGTTCACGTCGCTGCGCACGCTCCAGTGCGTCGCCACTTCGTAGCCCAGTTGCGCATAGCCGCCGTACTGTTCAAAGCCCATGTCGACGCGGTGTCCGTCCGTGCGGTTGTACGACCCCGACACGACACTGGAAAAGCGGCCCTTGCGGATGCGGTTGGTCAGCTCCGTTTCGAGCGTGTTGTAGGAGCCGTAGCCGACGCTCGCATGCGTATCCACGCCCTCTTCGTGCAGCTTGCGGGTGACGATGTTCACCACGCCGCCCATGGCATTCGAGCCGTAGAGCACCGATGCCGGGCCGCGCAGCACCTCCACCCGTTCGGCCAGGAACGACTGGTAGGCATCCGAGATCGGATGGCCGAAGATGCCGGCATACTGCGGATGGCCGTCGATGAGCACCATCAGCCGGCCCGAGCTGCCGCTCAATCCGCGCAGCGAGATGCTGCCGGCCGCACCGCCCGAGATGCCGTAGCCCATCACGCCGCGCGAGGTGACAAACAGGCCGGGCACTTGCTCGGCCAGCAGCGGGAGCAGCGAAGGCTGCCGCGCCGCCTCGATGCGCGCGCGGTCCACGACCGAGACGGTTTGCGAAAGGTGGCGTACGTCGGTCGCCAGACGGGTGCCCGTCACCACGACTTCGCCGATTTCATAGTTGCGTTCCGCGTGCAGCGAGTCGCGCGCGGGGGTCTGTGCGACAGCCGTACCGGCAACAGCCGCCGCAAGAAACAGGGTTGCAAGGGTTCTCTTCATCTGCAAGGGTTTTGAAACTGCATACTGCGCTCTGCCGGGCGGAATCCGGCACGGCCGGCACACCCGCCCGACGCGGAGCCTCCTATTTGCCGAGCCCGGCCAGCCAGCCGACCACCTCGGGATCATAGTGCGAGAAGAAGAGGCTCTCGCCGCGGTCGAGCGCCGCAATGTCCTCCATCTCGGCGTCGGTGAGGCTGAAGTCGAACACGTCGAAGTTCTCCTCCATGCGCTGCCTGTGCACCGATTTGGGAATCACCACCACGCCGCGCTGCAGCAGGTAGCGCAGCGCCGTCTGGGCCACCGACTTGCCGTGCGCACGGCCGACGGCTTCGAGCACCGGGTTCGTGAAAAAGCCGTTGCGACCCTCGGCAAAGGGGGCCCACGACATGATCTGCGTGCCGTAGCGCTTCATGACCTCCCGTGCCCGGACCTGCTGGTTGAAGACATGCGTCTCCACCTGGTTGACCATCGGCCGGATTTCGTTGAACTCGGCCAGATCGACCAGCCGGTCGGGATAGAAGTTGCTCACGCCGATGACTCGGGCCTTGCCGGCGCGGTAGGCCTCCTCCATGGCCCGGTAGGTGCCATAGTAGTCGTCGAACGGCTGATGGATGAGCAGCAGATCGACGTAATCGGTCTGCAGACGGCGCAGCGACTCGTCGATCGAGGCTTTCGCCCGTTCGTACCCAGCGTTGGAGATCCATACCTTGGTGACAAGGAAAAGCTCCCCGCGCGACAATCCGCTCCTCTTCACGGCGTTGCCGACGCCCTGCTCGTTGCCGTAGGCCTGCGCCGTGTCCACCATGCGGTAACCGACCGAAAGGGCGTCGGCCACGCAGCGTTCGCATTCGGCCGGGTCCACCTGATAGACACCGTATCCCAGCATCGGCATCTCGACACCGTTGCTCAACGTGACGGTTTGTTTCGTTTCCATATCGTGATTCTGTTTTTTCGGTTGCAAAAATAGTGAATCCGCGCCAAACGGAGCCCCTCTCCGCTCCGGATTCGCTTTTCGTCGAGGGGATCGTTCGGCGCTCCGGAGCCTGTCTCTATTGCGCGGTGCCGGCCGAGAGCGTGACGGTCACCGAGCCCTTGCCGCCAAGCAGTTCGAGCATCTCTTCGCGCGTCGAAACCCCGTCGACGTGTCCCAGCCGGGTGAAGCTCCAGGTGTTCACGTCGTAATAGATCGTCAGCATGTTGCCCTGATAGAGGATCAGATCGCCCGGCGTGGTCGTGATCCGGACATCGTTGCGCGGCAGGGAGAAACCCAGCGGACCAACCTTCTCCATGTCGCCGTAGTCCTCCATGAGAACCTGCAGGTCCCCCTGTGCGAGGTGTTCGGCCAGTGCCCGGGCCGACGAATTGTCTTCAAGTGTTGCGGTGAACGAACGGCCGTTCACCGTCAGACGGATCGTGTTGCTTTGCATATCATCATTGTCGTTATGGTCGTTCTGTGTCAGATCCAGCGAGCCGAGCCACTCCCGCACGCTGTTTTCCATCTGCGGAAGGTCCGCCGAGGTGAGCAGCAGCGTCGGTTCCAGCACTTCGGAATCGGGGCAGAGCGCCCGCGCCTCGGCGACCGACGCCGCCATGCCGCTGCTGGTGGCGAAGAGCGCCACGCGCTTCCCGGACAGTTTCGCGGCGTGTTCATGCAGGAAGGACTGCATGGGCGTAGCCATGGAGCCGTACCAGATGGGGTAGCCCACGATCAGGAGATCGTAGTCGTCGAACCGCTCCACGACGGTCGACACCGGCGGATAGTTGCCCCGGTCGATCTCCGCCAGCTCCTGTTGTGCCCGTGCCAGCATCGCGTCGTAATCCTCCTCGTAGGGCTCGGCCGGCACCACCTCCAGCACCTCGCCGCCCGTCTGATCCGCAATCTCCCGGGCCACGCGCTGCGTATTGCCCGAGCGCGAGCAGTAGAGAATCAGCATCCGCGGCTCTTCGCCGGGCTGCGGCACATCGGGATCTCCACCGCCGTTTCCCGGCTCCTCCTGTCCTTCCGATCCGCCGGGCAGCACCGGACGGCTGTCGGCAGGCGCGCACGCCGACAACAGGGCATGCAGCAAAAGCAGTACGGCGACCAGCGCCGATCGTTTCATGATCTTTTCCATCGTCCTTCCGTTTATTCGGTTTGTCGATACAAAGATAGGAACAACGCCCCGACACGCACCTATACGGATCTTCGGGATAATTACCACAATTACGGATTTTCAGGCCGCCCATCCGCCAAGTCTTCAGCAATTTCCTCCGGTCCGTCCCGCGCGCCGAAGAGGCCTTGACAACGCTTTATTAGGATATTCACCCGTTTCTTTCTATTTTTACGCACAAAAACCATCCGGAATGGAAATACGTCTGAAAGCGGGAGCCGGATTCCCGAACCGGCTGCTCTATACGCTGGCCGTCATCGCCGGGGTCTCGGTCGCCAACCTCTACTACAACCAGCCGCTGCTCGACATGATCCGGCAGGAGATGGGCACCTCGACCCTTGCCGCCAACCACATCGCCCTCTTCTCGCAGTGCGGATACGCCCTCGGGCTGCTCTTTCTCATTCCGCTCGCCGACCTGCGCAGCCGCCGGCGGATCCTGCTCGTCGACTTCACGCTGCTGATCCTCGCCCTGCTGGCCACGGCGACGGCGCCCGACATCGGCGTCCTGCACGTCAGTTCGCTCGTTATCGGCGTCTGCTCCGTCGTGCCGCAGTTCTTCATCCCCTTTGCTGCGCAGTATTCGCGGCCCGAGGAGAAGAACCGCAACGTGGGCATCATCCTCTCGGGACTGCTCACGGGCATCCTCGCCTCGCGTGTCGTCAGCGGCGCCGTCGGCGAGTGGCTCGGCTGGCGCGAGATGTACTGCATCGCCACGGGCATGATGCTCGTCTGCGCCGTGCTCGTCTTCCGCATCCTGCCCGACGAGAAGCCCAACTTCACGGGCAGCTACGCCGCGCTCATGCGCTCGCTCTTCACGCTGCTGAAGCAGTACCCGCTGCTGCGGCTACACTCCGTGCGCGCGGCGCTCGCCTTCGGTTCGTTCATGGGTTTCTGGGCCACGCTCGCCTTCAAGATGGCGCAGGAGCCCTTCCACGCCGGCAGCGACGTGGTGGGAATGCTCGGGCTGTGCGGCATCGCCGGAGCCGTGACGGCCTCCTTCATCGGCAAGTACATCGCCCGGCTGGGCGTCTACCGCTTCAACTGTTTCGGGGCGCTGCTGCAGCTGGCCGCCTGGGGGCTCTTCGCCGCGGGCGGCGACCACTACGGGCCGATCATCGGGGGTATCCTGCTCGTCGACATCGGCATGCAGTGCATCCAGCTGAGCAACCAGGCACCGCTGTTCGAGCTCTGCCCGTCAGCCGCCAACCGGATCAACACGATCTTCATGAGCTGCTACTTCATCGGCGGCTCGCTCGGCACGCTGCTCTCGGGCACGGCCTGGGTGCTCTTCGGCTGGTCGGGCGTCGTGGGAACCGGAGCCCTGCTCACCGCCCTGTCGCTCATCATCACGCTCGTCGCCAAACGGTAGGGTAGTCCGCCACTGCCTCGCCACAAACCCGGGCGGCCACTGCTTCGCTGCAAACCCTGCCGGCCGCTGCACCGCATATCCGCTCCGCCACACAAGCGGGCATGCTCACCGCAGCGCAACACAACCGGCCACACACCCGCCCCGCGTCACAGCACGCATTCACGCCGCCGCACAACACAACCGGCCGGCCGCAGTCCAAAGCTGCGACCGGCCGGATTCCTGTAAAGGCGGCAAGTCTCCTGAAACGCGACAGTCTATTCCAGCTTGCCGTACTCCTCGTCCGTGACGGGTTCGAGCCACTCGTTCGACGTCTTCTCGCCCGGCACCTCGAAGGCCAGATGGGCGAACCAGCTGTCGGCCGCGGCGCCGTGCCAGTGCTTCACGCCGGCCGGGATGTGGATCACCGTGCCCGGGAGAATCTCCACGGCAGCCTTGCCCTCCTCCTGATACCAGCCGCGTCCGGCCACACCGATGAGCATCTGTCCGCCGCCCTTATCGGCGTGGTGGATGTGCCAGTTGTTGCGGCAGCCCGGCTCGAAGGTGACGTTCGAGACGGCGACCTGTTCGCGCGAGACGGGAGCCAGGTAGCTGTTGCCGGTGAAATACTGCGCGTAGGCCGTGTTGGGTTCGCCGACGGGGAAGATCATCTGCCGCTGGAAGGCCGCCCGGGCATCCTCGCCCGTCGTATCCGCGGCCCAGACCTCCTTGGCCAGCCGGAATGCCGCCCACGCCTTGGGCCACCCGGCGTAGAAGCCGATGTGGGTGATGATCTCGGCGATCTCGGTGCGGGTGATGCCGTTCTGCCGGGCCGTCTGCAGGTGGTAGGTCAGCGACGAATCGGTGATTCCCTGACTGATGAGCGACGTGATCGTCACCAGGCTGCGGTCGCGCAGCCCGAGGCGGTCGGTGCGGCTCCACACCTCGCCGAAGAGGACATCGTCGTTCAGTTCCGCAAATTTCGGGGCGAAGTCGCCCAGCTGGTCGCGGCCGGCCGTCTGTTTGATTTTTTCCTGTGCCATGATCGTTGTTGTGTTAAGTGCCAATGCGACAAGCGCAAGCACGAATCGGGTCTTCATATCGTTCGCGGTTCGTTGGTTTGCGTTTCCGTTTCCGATACAAAGGTACGCAACGGCCGTCGGCCGGAGTTATACGTTTTACGGAGGTTTCTACCCGAATCCATGTTTTGCGCGCCGCCGCACGCGCCGCAGGAAGCCGCAGGGAAGGGATCACGCGTGCAGGCGATAGCCGACGCCCCGGGCGTTGACGATCTGCACCGACGGATCGGCAGCCAGCAGGCGGCGCAGCCGCGTGATGAAGACGTGCAGGCTCCGGGCGTTGAAGAAGGTGTCGTCGCCCCAGATGCGCTGCAGGATCAGCTGCGTCGGGACGATCTCGCCCATGCGCTCGCACAGCATCTCCAGCACCCCGGCTTCGCGGGCCGAGAGTTCGCGCACGTGCACGCCGTCCGCGAGCGTCTGCCGCTCGGGATCGAACTGAAAGCGGCCGACGGCGTAGTGCATCCCGGCGGCGGGCCGTGCCGCGCGGCTGCGCCCGACGAGCGACCGGACACGCACGACCAACTCGCTCATGGCGAAGGGTTTGCGCAGGTAGTCGTTGCCGCCCGTCTCGAAGCCACGGACCACATCCTCGGCCGCCGAGCGGGCCGAGAGGAAGAGGATCGGCACGTCGGCCGAGCGGCGGCGAAGCGCCCCGGCGAAGGTGTAGCCGTCCATGCCGGGCATCATGATGTCGGTGACGACCACGTCGGGCCGGCAGGCGTCGAAGCGCCGCAGCCCCTCGGCGCCGTCGTAGGCCACCGTGACGTCGAACTCCCGTTCGCCGAGCGTGTCGGCAATGATGTCGGCCAGCGTCCGCTCGTCCTCGACGAGCAGCATGCGGATCTTATCGTTCTTCATCGGGCAGAATCAGTGTGAAGGTCGAACCGCGGCCCGGCGCGCTCTCGACCGAGACCGTACCGCCGTGACGTGTCACGATCAGCCGCACGTAGTAGAGCCCCAGTCCGAAGCCCTTGACGTCGTGGCGGTCTCCGGTCGGCACGCGGTAGAATTTTTCAAAGATGTGGGCCTGCGCCGTGCGGTCCATGCCGATACCGTTGTCCGCGACGCGCAGCTCGACCCCTTTTGCAGTGCGCCGGGCGGCGAGGAGGACCGACACCCGCTCGACAGAATATTTCAGCGCATTGTCCACCAGGTTGTCCAGCACGTGCCCGAGGTGGAAGCGGTCGGCCGTCACCGCGAGGTCCGCCGGCTCGACACGCACCGTAATGTCGACCCGGCCGCGGGCCTTCATCCGGAATTTTGCGGCCGTCTCGTCGAGCAGCGCCCCGAGTGCGAAGCGCTCGCGGCGGAGCGTGAACTCCTCGCGCTCCTCGACGCTCATCGTCAGGATGCGCTGCACCATGCCGCCCAGCGCGGCCAGCTGCTCGCGGATGACTGTAAGGTACCTCCCGCGGCGCGCCGGATCGTCGGCCACCCCGAAGTCGAGCAGGGCGTCGTTCGCGGCGTTGGCCACGGCAATCGGGGTCTTCAGCTCGTGGGTGATGTTGTGCGTCAGGTCGAGGCGCATCTCCTCGAGCGTCTTCTGCCGGAAGAGCGTGCGCAGCAGGTAGATCAGCGCCCCGGCCACGGCCGCAAGCATCAGGAGCGACGAAAAGATCACCCCGGCCATGTCGCGCAGGAGCTGCCGGTCGGGATTCTCGATGCGCAGGCGGAAGAGCAGCTCGTCGTCGGTCGTGAGCGGCGTCGTGAAGACCAGCGGGTCCGCAAGCCGCAACGAGTCGTTGCGCGCCGTGAGGACCACCTCCTCGTCCGCAAGCGGACGTGTGGAGAAAAGCCGTGCCGACGAGGCCGTATCGGCCTGTCCCCGCACGACATCCACCTTGTGGGGCAGGTCGATGCCCGCAGCCCGCAGGTTACACGTAAGCAGCGAGTCGTAGCGCGCCATGTTGAGCCGCAGGACATAGACCGACGGAATGCGTATCTCCTGCCGGATGTGGCGGGTCGTTTCGCCGTCCGAGATGCTGATGTCGTGGTGGACCGTGTCGGCGGCCGTTTGGGGAACGAAGGTGATGCTCTTGCCCGCGCCGGAGAGGTTCTTTACCGAAATCTCCTGAATCATGTCCACCTGGATCGAGTCGATGTTCCCCGACGAGGAGAAGGTGATTTGGCTGCGGTGCCCGGAGGGTTTGTTGCCCAGCAGCAGGTCGTCGTAGGCGGCGCGCGTCATGGCCTGCATCACCTGCCGCGAGAACTCGCGCCGGCGGTCGCGGTACATGCCCGCAAGGCTCCACGCCTGCACGGCGACGAGTACCGCCAGCGTGGCGGTAACCAGAAGCGATATGCGGCCGAAGCGACGTTTGTTCATTCCGATGCGGCGTTTTGTGCGAAACAAAGGTACGCATAAAAACGCCACGGTCGACGGCGTTAAGACTATTTAACATTCGTTAACGGAGCGTTAACCATCGCCTGCCGGATTTCGTGCGACCTTTGTCATCGGAACAAAAACCGATATACACCATGAAAAAAATCTTTGTCATCACCCTGGCCGCCCTTGCGGCCTCGATCTGCGCGGTACAGGCGCAGCAGACCATTGTTTCCTATACGACCGACGGCGTCACGACCTTCGATACGGTCGAGCAGCCCGGCGACGTGCTCGACACGACGCGCTTTGTCGTCAGCTACCGTATGCTCTACCATCAGCGGCCCGAAAACGACGACCCGATGGAAGACCTCCTGCTGCTCCAGGTCGGACGCAACATGACGAAATGCTACTCCTACAAGACCTGGCAGACCGACTCGCTCGTGCGCGTCACGCCGCCCGAGCAGGTAATGGCCAACCTCGGGAGTTTCCACGGCGGCGTGCAGGACATCCTCTTCCGCGACCAGGCGGCCGGCCGGCTGACCCACACCGACCAAATCGGCATGGACCACCTGCTCTACACCGAGCCGCTGCCCGACTGCGGTTGGGAACTTACGGACGGCGAGCGGACGATCCTCGGCTATGCCTGCCGCCGGGCCACCTGCACCTTCCGCGGCCGCAACTACGAGGCGTGGTACGCCCCCGAGATCGCCGTGAGCGCCGGACCGTGGAAGTTCGGCGGGCTGCCGGGGCTGATCCTTGCCGTGAAGGACGATGCCGGGGTGCTCGACCTGGAGGCCACGGGTGTGGAACAGCGCGTCGAGCCCATCCGCATGACCAAGCGCAACTACATGAAAACCAATCGCAAGAAGTATCTCGATCTCAAGCAAAAGATAATGACCGATCCGGTCGGTTACCTCACGAACAACTCGAACGTGCGGATGACCGTCAAGAACGAGGACGGCACGCCTCTCAATCCGGGCGACCTCGTGCGCGGCTACAACCCGATCGAACTCGAATAACCCGCAGCGCCGCATGAAGTGGATTGCATTTCTCATTGTCCTGCTGGGAATTTCCGTCACGGCCCCGGCGCAGGAGCTGACGGGCCGGGTCGTGGATGCCGCGGACGGACGTCCCGTCGCCGGAGCCATCGTGCTGGCGGCCGACAGCACGGGCCGCCAGGCGGGCTACACGACCTCGGGAGCCGACGGCACCTACCGCCTCCGGCCGCATGCGGGGCGGCACATCGCCCGCATCGAGGTCTCGATGATGGGCTACCGCACGCAGCGGCTCGATGCCGCTCGCATGCCACGGGAGATCCGTCTCGAAGCCGGTGCCGTCGCGATCCGCGAGGTCGAGATCCGCGCGCCGCGCCTCTCGCTGCGGGGCGACACGGTAAGCTATAACGTCGCGAGCTTCACCGAGGCGCAGGACCGCACGATCGCCGACGTACTGCGTAAGATGCCCGGCATCGAGGTCGAAAAGACGGGCGAAATCCGCTACAACGGCAAGGCGATCAATCGCTTCTATATCGACGGGCTGGACATGCTCGACGGCCGCTATGGATTGGCGACGAACAACATCGCCCCGCAGGATGTGGCGAGCGTCGAAGTGATGGAGAACCACCAGCCGATCAAGGCCCTGCGCGACATGATCTACAGCGACCGTGCGGCGCTGAACCTCCGCCTGAAGGAGCAGGCCCGGGCGCACTGGACCGGCACGCTGCGCGCCGCGGCGGGTGCCTCGACCGACGAGGCGCTCTGGAACGGCTCGGCCTTCGCCATGCGCATCGCGTCGGGCAGCCAGTCGATGTACAACGTCAAGGGCGAGAACACGGGTGGCGACCCGACGGCCGATCTGCGGCAGCTGAGCGTCGACGACCTGCTCAACGGCGGCGCCAACCGCTACGCGACACCCGAGTGGTTCTCGACGGGGCTCTCCGAGGCGCCGCTCGACGACCGGCGCACGCGGATGAACCGATCGCTCGCGGCCAGTGCGGACAACCTCTGGAAACTCTCCGACGACTACCAGTTGAACGCCCACGTCGCCTGCGCCGCCGACCGCACGCAGTCGGACTACGCGGCCCGCACGGTCCGCTACCTGAGCGACGGCGAGCGCATCGAGGAGCTCGGCGAGCAGGCCCGGCTGCGCAACCGCCAGGTCACGGCGCAGGTGCGGCTGCAGGCCAACACCGAGCGGGTCTACCTGCGCGAGCGGCTCGCGGCCGACCTTGTCTGGAGCGACTTCCGCTCCCTCGTCTCGGGCACCTATCCCAACCGGCAGCAGAGTGCGGCGCCCGCTTTCCGCGTGGAGAACGATCTGGACTATATCCGCCGCACGGGACGCCACGCGATGACCGTCACCTCGAACATGCTGTGGCTCACACAGCCGCAGCAGCTGGATGTCGTGCGCGAAGGCTCCGCGCAGCGGCAACAGCTCGATGTCGGCCTGCTGCGCATGAACCACAACGCCGCCTGGGACATGCAGGCCGGACGCCGCTGGTCGTTCCGCCTCAAAGGGGGCGTCGCGGGCCTGCTGCGCGACTTTGAAAGCACGCTGACGGGCGTCGCAACGGAGGCGGCACACGGCGACGCCCGCTTCGGATACGTCGGTCCCTACGTGCAGCCCGCCGCCACGTTCCGCTCCTCGCGCCTGCGCCTTACGTGCGAACTGCCCGCAGCGTGGCGCCACTACTGGTCCGGCACGCAGCAGGCCGACCTGCCCGTCTGGGACAGCCGCATCATGGCCCGCTGGGAGGTCTCGGCCTACTGGGCCCTCTCGGCCTCGGCATCGACGGGACAGGCGGCGCCGGACGACAGCAGGATCTATCCCTGCGTGCTGCTGCGCGACTACCGCACGCTCTGCGCGGGCACCTCGTCGCTCGAGCAGGCGTGGCACACCACCTTCTCCGCGGCGGCCAACTACAAGAACCCGCTCGACGGCCTGTTCGCCTACCTTATGGCGTGGGGCAGCCGGAGCCGCCTGCCGCTGCTCGCCACGCAGCGTTTCGAGGGCGACTACCTCGTCGGCGGCTGGGCGGAGCAGACGACAAGCTCCTCGTCGTGGCAGCTTTCGGCCGGCATCAGCAAGAACCTCGACGCCCTGCACGGGCAGGCGGGGCTCGATGCCTCCTTCATGAACGCCGATGCGCAGATGCTGCAGGAGGGGAGCCGCATGCCGTACCGCAACCGGACGCTCACCCTCTCGCCGCGCATCAACCTCCGCTTCGCGCGCTGGATCAACGCCGAATACCGGCTCAACTACCGCTACACGCAGCTGAAGATCGAGGGCTCGGGCACCTCGGCGCGCCACGCCGCCGACCAGCGACTGACCGTCAGCCTCTCGCCGACCGAACGCCTCATCATCCGCCTGACGGGCGAGCACTACTACACGCAGCTCTCCGACACGCAGTCCAAGCACCTGCTTCTGGCCGACGCCTCGGTGAGCTGGAAGATCGGCGAGCGCTGGGAGCTTTCGGCCACGGCGGCGAACCTGCTCGGCGAAACAGCCTACGCCTACACGCTCTTCGACGCCTTGAGCTCCTCGTCGTGCCGCTACGCCATCCGTCCGCGCGACCTCTACCTCGGCGCCACGTGGCGCTTCTGACCCGCGCATCGTCCGGGCCCGGCCTGCCTGCATTCCCATCCGCCGGGTGTCCTCCGTTCCGGAGACAGCGTCGCCGGACAATCCGAAAAAAGGCCCCGATGCCGTGTGCACCGGGGCCTTTTGATCCATTCGGACGCGGGCGGCTCATCGGTCCGTCTCGACGTCGATCGCCCAGTAGGCGTTGGCGTTCGTCGTGCCCGAACCGCGGCCGAAGCGCGCACCGTACATGCTCACGCGCAGCAGCCGGGCCCGCGTACCCGCCGGGAAGACGAAGGTCTCATAATCCGTGGGGCTGTTGCCGACACCGGGCGTGAGCTGCATGCCCATGATGTGTCCGCGGCCGAGGTTGTCCGGCGTCCAGTCGTCGGACGTGACCTTCGTCCAATGGTAGCCGTCGTCCGAAATCTCGAAGTCGAAATAGTACTGGCGGCGGCTCTGCGTGTTGCGGCAGTAGCCGAGCGACACCTGCCGGATCGTGACGGGCTCGTCACCCAGGTAGAACTGCACGTGCGGCGAGCCGCCCTGGCTCCACTGCGTGTGCGGGTCGCCGTCGGTGAGGTTGCGCAGCTGCTCGCGGCTGCCGTCGCCCGAGACGGGCTCCTTCGAGATGAATCCATAGCGGACCGTATAGACGCTCGCCACGCGCCCGGCGGCCGTGCAGGTGAAGGTCACGCACGTGCCGTCGTCGCGGCGCGAAACTTCGACACCCGGCTCGCCCTCGGCGACGATGCGCGGCAGGGCGTCGTAGTCGAGCGCCACGGGAACCGTGTATTCGAGCACCTCGCGGTGGAAGTCCGCGAGCGGCGTCCCGTCGACGGTGATCCGTGCCAGGTAGGCGAAGCGGTCGTAGAAGCCCGCCGACTCGTCGCGGCAGGGCGGCACCGCATCGTCGCAGGCCGCCGCAACGGCCTCGGGGCCGAGGCGGTCGCGAAGCTGCTGCAGGTAGAGGCTCTGCGGGGTAATCTTCCGCCCGACGCTGTATTCGCAGGCCTTGTAGTTGGGCACGTTGCCCGGATCGACCTCCGCCATGACGAAGGGCAGGCGGTCGGCGGCGTCGGACTGCCCGAAGAGGTAGTTGGCCGCCAGCGGGCTCTGGCTGATGATGAACTTGCCCTCGTTGTTGTAGAGCGTATAGTTGGCGCCCGACCATCCGTGCGCCGTGCCGTTGTTCCAGCGGTTCTGCACGTAGATGCGCCCCTTCACGTTGTCGTACAGACCGCCCGTTGACCAGCGCAGGTGGGGTTCGTTGGCGTCGAACTGGTAGTCGGTGCGGTCGGCGAGGAAGACGTTGGGACCCATGACGTTGCCCATGACGATGAAGCCGTGGCGCGTGAAGCGGGCGTAGTTGCGCTGGTTGAGCACCAGCGTACCGCCCGAGTTGGTGAAGCTGTAGCGGCGCTCGCCGCCCGTTCCGCTGACCGGCTCGAGGCAGTTGACATCCTGCACGGTGGCCCACCTTACGCCGCCCGAAACCGAGACGGCGACGTCGATGTGGTAACTCGTAAGGCGGCGCACCCAGACGTTCTCGGCGTTGCCGAGGCGGACGCCGACCTGCGCGTGACACTCGTCGTCATAGAACTTGTAGTCGACACCGAAGGCGGAGTTCTGCGCCGTGCCCTTCTTGCTGAAGCGCGAGATGAGCTGGAGATTCTCGACGCCCGCATGCGCGACGCGACGCGCGGACGAGAAGCGTGCCGCCGTCGAGATCCCGTACTTGCGGTCGAGCGGGTCGACCACCGGCTCGACGAGCGTCACCGTACCCGCCGCAAGGTCCACGGCAGCCACCGTGCGCTCCTGGCAGACATCCGTATAGGCGCGCTCAACCTTGCCGTTGCGGGCCCACTGGTTGGCCGAGAGCAGCCCCGGAGCCTCCGTGATGACATCCATGCGCAGATCCTGCGCCCACGCGGCGTTGACGGCCCGGCGGATCAGGATGTTGTCCCCGGGGGCAAAGCCCGAGACATCGGCCAGATGCAGCGTCCGCGCACCGGCCGGCACGCACTGGTCGGTGATCGCCACTTCGGCCCCGACCTCGATGTTTCCGCCGCCGATCTCGAACAGCGCATCGTTCTTGTTGTAGGAGTCGGAGACCCACGTCGCCACGACCTTCGTCACCCCGGCCTCGGGGCTCTCCGACTGCGCATAGTCGAACCAGTTGTCGGGGCCGAGCGGCTGCCCGAACTCGCGGATCGACTCGTGTCCGTCGCCCTCGCCGCGGATGACGACGCCGTCATACTCGATGCGGATCGGACGCGAGATGCGGTAGGTGCCGGCCTTGAGCAGCACGGCGCCGCGGAGTCCCTCCGCATCGGCCGGAATGCGGCCGAGCATCTCCACGGCGCGCTGGATACGCTCCGTATCGTCGGACGACGCATCGTCCGACGGTTCGAGCACGATCCGCACGGGGACGTTCGGCAGCGGCACGCCGCCGCCCCCGTATCCGGCATTGGAGTAGTCCGGCACGGTATTGCCGCGGTAGTCGGGCAGATAGACCAGCCGCCCGTCGCGCAGCACGATCGGAGGGTAGGGCGACGCATAGGTGTAGCGCTCCACCGCCTCGTCCACGGCCGTGAAGCAGCAGGCGTCGTATACGGGCGTCTGCCCCTCGAAGCGGAACTCCATGCGATAGGTTCCCGCCTGCGAGGCCTTCACGTCGGGCTGCAGGCGCACCGTCTCCCCCTTGCGGACGGAAAGCGGCTCCGCCTCGTACAGGACCGTGCCGTCGGGCGCTACAAGGCGCCCTGCAAGGCGGATGTCCTCCCGCGCCGCAACGTAAAATGCGGGGACCTGCCCACCGCACCGCACAAGCGCCGGGCGTCCCGGCGCCAGCACCATGCCGTCGTACTCGGGACGGATGCGCGCCAGATCGCACGTGGGGTAGTCGGGGCGCTGCGTGGCGCCGTCGACCAGCTGCCGCCGGAAGACGAAGAAGTTGTAGATCTCGATGCTGCCGTCGGCCATCTCGCCCGTAATCATCACGTAGCGCGCCGTGATCGGCTTGTCGAGCATCTCGATGAAGAACTTGTTGCCGTTGGCGTCGGGCAGGTCATGGGCATCCTGCACGTAGGCCACCTGCCAGCCCTTCGGGGCCGCATAACCCTCCAGCCCCGCACGTCCGCTCGTGCGGGCATCCGAAAGGGCCTTCCACTTGGCCGCATCATTCGTCCAGGCCACGCGGTAGATGCCGTTGCGCAGCCGCTTGCGGAGGTTGCCGACCGACGTACCCCAGGCGATGCCGAAGGCGTCGATGCGCTGCTCGGCACCCAGATCGAGCGCCAGCCAGAAGGTCTCCTTGCCCGGGGTCGAGGCCTGCGATCCGTCGACCTGATAGCCCGTTCCGGAGTTGCCGGCCGAGTTGCCGTCGAAGGCATTGGTTATGGGGCTCTTGCCCTGGAAGGAGCTCTTCTTGATGCGCTCGGGCGAGGGGTTCAGCGCCAAATCGGTCATTTCGTAGTGCTTGAGCGCGATCCGCCAGCTGCGCTCCGCATCGCCGCTTTTCACCCGCAGCAGGTCGCCGTCGGCAATCTGCTCCAGCGCGGCGCGCGGCATGCCGTCGTCGGCCGTAATACGGAACGAAGCCCCGGCCGGAAGCCGGAGCTGTTCCTCCAACTGGGCGGGGCATACGTTCTCAAGAAGGGAAATCTCCTGCTCACCGATGTCGAGCACCTTCCCGAAGCGGCTGTCCTGAAGAGGCCTCCGCTCCACGGCGACGGGTTCGTCGCCGGGAGCCTTGGTCTGTTCGATCACCTGCTTCAGATTGTGCAGGAAGCGCAGCGTCTCCTCATAGGGCGGGGTCTTCAGTTTGCCCGGATAACCCTCATCCTTGCTCACCCACAGCAGCTCGATGGGCAGGTACCCGCGGTAGGGGCTCTTGCGGATGTCGCGCAGCAGGCGGGTGAGGTCCATGAGCTCCTGCGTCTCGGCGCCCGCGGGCTTCTTCTTGATCTGGAAGTTGTTCGAGTAGGGGAGTACGAGCGCGATGTCGCGGTACCAGTCGTAATGCGTGGCGTCGGTGCTCATGAAGTCGCGGTAGAAGCCCGTGTCGTTGATGATGCCGACGTTGTCGCAGTCGACCCATCCGAGCATCCGGATGACCTGGTTCGCCGTCGCCAGCATGCAGCCGTGGTTCTGCAGTCCGATCCGCACCTGGGGGTAGTTCTCGGCGGCGTACTGCGCCACCTCGCGGATGAGCGGCGCCATGCGGTCGCGGGCGATCTTCTCCCACCCCTCGCGCCGGATGTCGGCCGGGGGAGGTCCGGCAAAGATGCGGATCACCGGAGCACCCATCTCGGCCGCCACCTTGATCCAGAACTTGATGCGCTCGACGTCGGTACGGCGGCGCAGCTCGTTCGGGTCGGCAAAGTTGTTCTGGAGACCCGTGCCGCTGATCTCAAGCCCCAGCTCGTCGCAGAGGCCGCGGATCTGCCGCGCATAGTCGAGAATCTCCTCCTCGGGGCGCGTCGGCATGGCCGTATTGCTGTATCCGGGGATGTAGTAGCAGGTCACGTCCACGGCATTGAAGCCCGCCTTGGCGGCCCAGCGGATTGCATCGAGCGTGCTCAGCTGCGGCGCCGACGAGGAGTTGTTCAGCCAGGCGTTGATATTCATGTTGAAGGTGTAGAGATTCAGGCTCACCTTGAAGTCGCCGGTGTAGTAGCCGCCCGAGTAATCCTTGTCCGTGCGGTCGAAGTGGGGCAGCAGTGTTTCACGCAGCGAGTCGTAGGCGCTGTCATCGTACTCGGGCGCCAGCTCGATTTCGGGGAGCTTGTCGCCGTTGTCCGCCACGAAGTTGTAGGCGCTCCAGTCGATGGCCGAGCAGTTTTTCACGTCGACGAACTCCTCGTAGGTCTTGCGGTCGGGGACGTGGATCACCATCCGGGTCACGCGCTCGAACCAGAGCCCCTCCTTGCCGACGGGCCGCTGCGGAACGGGCGGCGCCGTGAGGTAGAGCGCCTCGAGGTTCGTGCAGTAATAGAAGGTCCGGGGCTCCATCTGCCCGAGCCGCGGCAGGCGCACCGTGCGCAGACGGCTCGTTCCGCACCCCTTGGCCTGAGCGAAGGCCTGCACGCCGACCTTCCGCACGTTGGGGAAGTCGGCCTCTTCCAGCGCTTCGCACAGGCTGAAGGCCTTGGCGTCGATCCCGACGGCACGGTCGGCCCGCACGCGGGCCAGCGAGGCATGGCCCTGGAAGGCCCCCTTGGGGATCACCCCGCCGGTGAAATCCGCCGAGCCCGTCACGACGAGTTCGGTAAGCCCGGGCAGCGACTCCCGGATAAAACGGCAATCCTCGGCCGTCAGTTCGCCGCTTTCGACAACGAGCCGCCGCACGTCGCCCGGAGCCGTTCGGGATGCGCGCGCGATCCGCTCGCGAAGCGTCGCGCTATGCGGCGCAGCCTCCCGCAGCACGACGGTCCCCGGACCGTCGGAAGCCGCAGCCGCACCGCCGGCAACGCCCGGCACGGCGACGAGCAGCGCCAGCGCGGTCAGAAGTGTGAAAATCTTTCTCTTCATTCGATGCATGGTTGTTAGTAATACATATAGGAGTTGGCAGGTTTCATTTCATTAAACTGTGTTTTTACACACCATAAAAACAGCCTTAAACCGATTTCACACCACAAAAATAGCATATTTTTTTCAAATCAACGCCATTTTTCCGTGCTTTTTTGAATAAAATATCTTATATTCGTGCTTGAAATTGTGCACGTACAACATCACCTAAAACAACCATTCATGAGATTACTTATGTGTCTTGCTCTATCACTCGCCGCCGCGATGCCGGCAGCGGCACAGGAGGCGGCTCCGGCCCGTCCCCGAATCACCGGCGTGGCCCACGCGGCATTCTTCACGAAGGACCTCGACAACACCCGCCGCTTCTTCAAGGAGCTGATGGGCTACGACGAGCCGATCGTCATGCCGGGCAAGGAGGAGGGGACGACCGCCTTTACGGTCATCAAGATCAACGACCGCCAGTTCGTCGAGCTCTTCCCCGAACGCGAAGCCGCCACCAACCGCATGTACCACTTCGCCATCGAGACCGACGACGCCGAGGCGATGCGCCGCTACCTCGAATCGAAGGGGTGCGAGGTGCCCGCCACGACCCCCAGGGGTCGCACCGGCAACTCGAACTACTTTGTCCGCGATCCCAACGGCACGATCTGCGAGATCGTCCAGTACGAACCCGACGGCATGACCTGCAAGGATGCTGGAGAGCACCTGCCCGCAACGCGGATCTCGGCCCGCATGAGCCACGTGGGCTTCATGACGCCGGACCTCGACGCGGCCGTCCGATTCTACGTGGACATCCTCGGATTCCGCGAGACGTGGCGCGGCGGTCCCGATCCGAAGAAGGTCAAGTGGGTGCACCTGCAGGTCCCCGAAGGCACCGAGACGATCGAGCTGATGCTCTACGAGGAGAAGCCCACGTGGGAGCGCATGGGCAGCATGAACCACATCTGCCTGGAGGTCAACGACGTGGCGGCCGCACGGGCCGTGCTTGACGGCCGGCAGCTGCCCGAGGGGTGCCCCGAGCCGTCGCCCATTTCGACGGGCATCAACCGCAAGCGGCAGGTCAACTACTACAACATCGACGGCACGCGCGTGGAGATCATGGAGGATCACACGATCGACGGAAAGCCGGCCCCCTCGTCGACCGGCGTCCCGATGAAATACACGCCCCGGGAGGACGAATAGCCCCGACAGAAGCCGTCCGGGGCAGCGAAGGCTCCTCTCCGCCCCAGGTCAAGCCGAAAAAAGGCCGCGTTGCAACGCGGCCTTTTTCATTGCGGGCGCTCCCGACCGGCAGCCCGGTGCCGGCAGGCTCCATCACTTCATGTCGATGTAGGCGATCTCGCTGAATTCGTTGTACAGGTCGAGGTTCTCGCGCGTGATGATGTCCAGCGGCATGATGTTCTCGACCCGGACCTTCTTGCCGTAGATCAGGTACTGGATCAGCGTCTTCACGGCCATGTACCCCTGCTGTTCGGGGCGCTGTCCGAGCACAAAGTCGATGATGCCGTTGCGGATTTCGCGGATGTTGTTCTCCGTCAGGTCGATGCTGATGAGCTTCACGCCGTCGATGCGGTGCTTGCGCAAGTACGACGCGATCACGCTGCCGCGCGAACTCAACACGACCGCTCCGCGCACCTGGGGGTGCTGCTCGAAGAAGTCGCCGATCAGCTCGTCGTTGCGCTCGGGTTCGAGCACCGAGAAGGAGAGGCGGTGCAGCGCCCGCACCTTGTCGTGCTCCGAGAGGTAGGTCATGAAACCCTGCTTGCGCAGGATAGTCGTGTTGGCGCTGGCATCGCCCACGCGGATGGCCTGAAAGAGGACGAACTCCGCGTCGTCGGGCGTTATCATGTCGAGCAGCTTGCCGATCAGGTAGCCGCACTTGAACGGGTCGGCGATGAAGTAGGCCAGCGGGAAGGTGCAGTCGATGGCCGAATCGACGTAGACATAGGGGATGTTGCGCTCCTCGAAGATCGTCGTGAGATAGATCGTCTCGTCGCGGAACGTGGGACTCACGATGACGCCGTCGGGTTCGAGCGTGGTGATCTGTTCAAACGTACTGCGGCAGGCATACAGGTCGAACTGGTTGTAGTACATGAACTTGCACTCGATATTGATATTCTCGAACACGCGGATCGCCCGCATGATTCCCTTGTAGGTGCTCTCCCAGTATTCGCCCTTCTTGAACTCGGGAAAGGTGACGACGATGCGGTAATGCCGGCGCAGCGAGATGCCCGAAAGGTGCATGTTGGGCTGATAGCCCACCTGCTCGAGCACGGCGTCGATCGCCTTGCGGGCCGAGGGGGAGACATTGCCGCGGTTGTGCAATACACGGTCCACCGTACCGGGCGACACGCCCGCCAGCCGTGCAATGTCCTTGATCCTTATCTTCTGAGACATAGATGACGTATTAAATGATAACAAAGATAGTTTTTTTGTCGTTTCGATGCAAACCCGGCGGCACAAAAAACACAAAAATCCGCACAAAAAAGACACAAAAGCACGGCGGCCGCGCGGATTCACGCCGCCGGCACGGGCCGGGCGGCGGATGCGGTCCGCTTCGTGCGACAAAAAAGCGGGACGCACACCCGAATCGTGCGTCCCGCATCGCGAAAATCCCCGGCCGCGCTATTCGGCGTTGCCGTAGATGGCCAGGCGGCTGCCCTTCTTGATGCCCCACTTGGTCGAGGCATTCGTGGCGATGGGCACCAGACGGATCGTCACCGTCGTCCCTTCGGCCAGCGACTTGAGGGCCGGCACCTTGCCGAGGTTCACCGTGAAGGGCTCGCTCGACGAGGTCAGCAGGATCGCCTCGATCTCGGTGTAGGCGCCGCCGTTGAGCGCATACTGCACGCTCAGCATGACGTCCCCGCCGTTGATGCGCTGCTCGATATCCATGCCGCTCAAGGCGAGCAACTTGCCGGAACCGACGGTCAGCGTCGTCAGATAGTACTGCACGGGCGACGAGAGCTTGTTGGCCGCCGTATTGACGTCCCAGCCCACGGCGGCGAAGTCGGCCCACTTCGTTCCGGAGATGTTCTCGGCCGAAGCCGTCAGCACGAAGTCCGTCACCGTGATCGAGGAATTGGTGCTCGTTCCGGCAATCTGCGTGTCGCCCTTCGAGGTGGCGGTATCCCAGACGGCCTCGAAGTTGCCCACCTCGGGCACCTCGGGCACGATCACTTCAGCCGTGCAGCTGTTCGCCGTACCGAGGGCGTCGAGCCCGTATACCGTGAAGGTCACCGTACCGGCGGCTCCGGGCGTGCCGCTCACGGCCAGGCGGATGTCACCCGTGCCGGTGCCGATCTGCACATCGCTGACCGACGCAACCGACAGATCGCCGACAACGGCCGGATCGCCCGTTACCTCGGCCCGGATGGTGCCCGGGATCACGGAGTTGTCCCCGTTGCGGTAGGGGATGACCAGATCGCCCGTCGCGGCTTCACCCACGGAGAGCGTCCCCTGATATTCGGGAGCGAGGAACTTCAGTTCGAGCATCGACTCGAAGCGCGCGCCGGTCAGCCCGGCCACATCGGAGGGCTCGTCGCAGCGGACGACATAGTCGTTCGCGTCGCCGCCGATGACAATGCCGCGGAGCGTGCCGCTGCCCGACGAGGGGGTCTGTGCGGCGAGTTCGCTCTCCGCAGGCACGTAGAGCGAGTAGGATACTTCGCTCTCTTCGACCTCCATGTTCCACAGCGTCGCGGAACCCCACGTCGGATAGAGCTCCGTATCGGTGAACAGGCGCGTGAGCTGCGTATGCTCGATGCACACGGCCATCGACTCGTAGTCGGCGAGCTTCGTATGGTCGATCACGACGGGCTCGACGCTTTGCCCGCTTTCGACGACGCGGATGCCGATCGTCAGCGGACGGAGGTCAACCAGCCCCGAGGCGGCGTGACGGATCACACCGTCCTTCGTCCGGACGTTCAGGCGGTCGCCCACCGCATAGGTGTTTTCCTCGGGCGTGTCGAAGAAGAGCGTGATGCCCGAATCGGGCGCCGCATCGTCGACGATCATCACATAGGCCTCCGTGGAGACGAGTGCCCGCGTGGCAGCCTCGGGCTCCGGTTCGGGCGTCGGTTCGGGTTCGGGCTCGGGGATGAAGGAGGCGATGACCACGCCCTCGACATACTGGCTCTCGGTCAGCGTCTGCTGTCCGCCCTCGGCAACGAGGCGGCCCGCGGCCTTCAGCTCGGCGATGGAGATCCGCACGGGCGGCACGTCGGTCGTAAACTCCTTCTCCTCGCCCATATAGCGCACGCCGTCGGCCGTCAGCACGTAGACTGCAAAGAGATAGGTTGTCTGACTCTCCAGCTCATCGATGCGCGCGGAGAACGATCCGTCCTCGGCCCGCTCGGCCACGGCATGGTAGGTATATTCGGCTTCGGTCTGCTTGCGGATGCCCACACCGAATTCGGCAACGTCCAGCTCGCCGGAGTAGATCCAGCTGCCGCCGAGCGTCGCCGCCGACTCGTCGACCGCGACGGCGTCGGCCGTCGTGAGGACGGGCTGGCCGCTCTGCATGACCGTGATCTCGCCGCCGGCAGCCGAAGCATTGAGGATCAGAATCGCCTCGCGGTAGTCGCCCTCGAGCGGCTGCGCCTCGATGGTGATGCGGTGGCTGCCCGCACCGCCCGACTCGACCGACAGCGTGCACCAGGGCTGCTGCGCGGCGTCGAGGTTGTTGATGAGCTGCGCCGTCCATGCGCGGTTCGTCGTAAAGGAGACGCTCCGCTCGCCGCCCTCCTCCGAGAAGAGAATCGGCTTGCCCGAAAAGGACATTTCGGGCTTCTCGGGCAGCTCCGACGAAGCGTCGCTGCACGACCACGCCGTGCAGGCGAGCGTCAGCACGAGGCAAAGGGCGCCCCATGCGCGTATCGGAGTATGAAACAAGGTTCTCATGGTAGTTTTTGGGTTTTAGGGGTTGCTTATTCGTATTCGAGGCCGCAGCGTTCGCAGAAGCCGCGCACGCGGGCCAGCGCCGCGTCGAACTGTGCAGGCGAGGTCTCGCCGCCGAACTGCCCGCCGGAAGACATGTGCGGTTCGAGCGTCACGAACCCGTCGTAACGCCGCCGCGCAAGCTCCTCGAAGAGCCGCCCGATCTGGGCGTCGCCGTCGCCGGGCAGCGACCCGAGGTCCCGGCTGCCGAGCTTCCAGTCCTTGATGTGCACGTGCTCCACGCGGGAGGCCATCAGCGGCCAGCAGCTCTCAACGTTGTCCGCTATTGCCTCGCCCCAGACGAAATTGGCCGGGTCGTAGGCCAGTGTCATGCGGTCGGAAGCCACGCCCTCGGCCAGCGCCACGCAGTTCGCCGCGCTGTGGCCGAAGATGCGGGCCTCGTTCTCATGGGCCATGCGGATGTCGGTTCCCTCGAGCTCGGCGGCCAGCCGTCCGAGCCGCTCCACGACCGCGTCGCGGCAGTCGTCGATGCAGCCGCCCTCCGGGGCGTAGAAACTGAAGACGCGGATAAGCCGCGTGCCGAGAATCCCGGCCAGGCGGACCGTATGGCGGAACAGTTCGAGATGGGGCCCGAACGGCGCATCGACAGGGTATTTGCCTATGGGCGAGGCCACGGCGCTCACGCCGATGCCGGCCTCGTCGAGGCGGCGCCGCAGCGCGCGGGCCTCCTCCTCGGAGAGGGTCGTAATGTTGCGTCCGTCGACGAACCGCACCTCCATCCACTTCACGCCCGCACGGCGCAGATAGGCGATCTGCTCCTCCACGACGGGCGACACTTCATCGGAAAATGCACTGATACGGATCATGGTCTGGTCAATCGAAATAGGTCGGAACAACGGTTACGAGGTAGTAGACAACGCTGACGAGCGTGATCGAGATGGCCACGATCATGGCCGTGTTCCACCAGAAGCGCACGCGGCCGCGCGGCATGTCGTCACCCAGGTAGCGCTTGCTGTTGTTCAGCAGCAGGAAGCCGATGTAGGCCACGGGCAGCATGATGAGGGCCATGGCCGAGGTCGGAATGGCGATCCAGGTGCCGATCTTGCTCCACAGCACGGCGCCCAGCACGCCCGGCACTGGCAGCAGCGTGGCGAGTTTGTATTTCCAGCCCGTCGCCTCGATGCCGAGAATCTCGCACACGGCGAATCCGCAGACGAGCATGTGGAGGATGATCGCGTTCAGGCACATGCCGATGATTCCCAGTCCGAAGACGAGCCGCGAGACCACGGGCGGCAGGCCGGCAGCCTCCAACATCGACGAGGCCGCGATGGGGGAGATGTTCGTCACGCCCGAGGCGACGAATTCGGGAGAGTGGATCGTCGTGCCGGCGGCGATGATCATCAGCGACGTGGCGATCGTATAGGGGATGAGCATGCCGGTCAGCATGTCGAAACGGGCCAGGCCGCGGTACTCGCGCGTCCAGCCCTTGGCCAGGAACGAGTAGCCGAACAGGAAGGTCATGTTGATACCCACGGCGGCGCTGAGCGACGCGATGAAAATCGAGATGCCGGTCGTGCCTTGGGGAATGTTCAGATGGAAGCCTCCGTCGAACGAGAAGGGCAGGAAGCCGCAACCCACGGCACCCCAGTCGATGCCGTTGCCCGAGAAGCTGCACACGATGACCACGGCGGCGAAGGCGAAGATAATGAACCAGACGATCGCCTTGACGATGTTCTCGAAGACCTTGACGCCGCGGCTGCCCTTGCCGTAGTTCCAGACGATGCGGCAGGCCAGGCAGAGGATCACGACGGCGATGGCCAGCAGCGCCGCGGTCTGGCCCCACGACCCCGCCTCGAGCTCGAAGCCGCCGAAGACCTGCACGAGGTCCAGCGTCATGCCCGCCGCGAGCGAATACTGCGCAAAGTGCCAGATGATGGTCGCCACGATGGTGCAGATCGCCCAGGCCCACGCGACGGAGGGGCTGACGAACTGCTTCATCGCCTGGAAGGGACGCACGCCCTTGCAGAGGGTCTGATGCGCCAGGGCCGAGAGCATGACGATGCCGATGAGCATCGCCACGGGCTGCACCCAGAGGAGTTCGTACTGGAGGAAGGCTCCGGAGAAGAGCGACGCCATGGCGCTGCCGCCGCCGAGGGTCATGGCACTCTGCATCCAGCCGGGTCCCGACTTGGAGAAGTACCACTTGATCCGCGCCCAGCGGCCCTTGGTCTCGAGAGCCCGCAGTTCGGCCACTTCGCGCCGCACCACTTCGGGGTCCCCGGCCTTGTACATCGGCATGGCCTGCGCGCCGCGTCCTTCGATCGGCGCCGTATCGGTCTTGCTTTGCTTCATGACGTCAGAGGTTTTCCACTTTCACTTCCTCGCCGTGGCGCGCGGCCGACACGTAGGCGGCGTAGATCGTGGCGACGGTGTCCGACGCCAGACGGCTGTTGCTCTCGATGTGGCAGCCCGTGGCCGCGGCCCGGTAGAAGGCATCCAGTTCGTGCTGATAGCCGAGGAACCACCCCTCGTCGGGCGAAATCTCCGACCAGCCCTCCTTCGTCTCGGTCTTCTCGACGACGTAGACCTCCTTGTAGATCTCGCCGTCGGGCGTATAGGTCTGCATCGTATCGTTGTGGCTCATGTTGCAGAGCGTGCGGTGGTTGTTGGCGTTGACGCGGATCCAGTTGTTCGTGCCGCCGAGGCTCAGCTCGTTGGCGATCAGGTCGGCGAGCGTGCCGTCCTCGAAGACAACGTGCACGATGGCGAAATCCTCGACATCCTTGTAATGGGTCTTCAGGAAGCCCTTGTCCTCGAAGCCCGGCATGCGCGTCAGGGCATGCGTGCGAGCCGAGACGCTGACCGGACGGATCGGCTTGCCCGAGCGCACGCGGCCCTCGACATGCTTGAAGTAGATGGCCGCCGACAGCGGGTGGCACCCCTTGCCGATGAGCGAACCGCCGCCCGACAGGCGCCACTGGCCGTAGGCGAGCGAGTGCGAACCCGAATGCGACTGCTCGCCGTTGATCCACAACACCTGCGCACGGGTCTTCTCGATGATCTCGCGCTCCTTCTGCACGGCCGGAGCGTAGATCCAGTTCTCGGCATACATGATGCGGCCCTTGCTGCGGGCCTCGGCGTCGAGCATGCGGCGGCAGCTCTCGAGCGTCACCTCGAGTCCCCGTTCGCGGGGGAAGGTCTCGCCGTTGAACTCCGGCGTTCCGTCGCCGAAGTACCCCGTGAAGGGCTTCTCGACGATCACGTTCTTGTCCCGGGCCAGCACGGCCGTCACGATCGGTTCGTGCGTGACGGGCGGCGTGCAGACGTGCAGGATGTCGGCATCCTCGATAAGTTCCTCCATCGTGTCGTAGACCTTCATGCCGCGCTCGGCAGCGAAGGCCACGGCCTCGTCGTGGGCCACCGAATAGACGCCCGCCACCTCGACCTTCGTGCTGAAGACGTGCTGCAGCGCCTCGTAATGGAACCGGGCCGCAAAGCCCGAGCCGATGAATCCGGCCTTGAGTGTTTTCTTTTCCATAGCTGCTCCTCCCATCAAGCGTTACTTCCGTTCCGTTTTCTTGCCGGCGGGCTTACGCTCCGCCTTCGCCTTCCGTGCGGTGTCGGACTTGCCCGACGTCCGGGCGGCCTTGACCTCGGCGGAGGCCGCATCCTGCTGCTTCTGCTGTTTTTTGGCGCGGTTGGCGGGTTTGCGCTGATCGCGCGGCTTGCGCTCGCTCTGCTCCTTGCGGGCGGGCTCCTGATCGCCGGCCGCAGCCGTCACGGGAACGACCGACAGCAGCAACAGCGATGAGAAAAGGGTTACAATCGTCTTTTTCATGGCTATTTGATCGTTATTTGTTTTGAAATCGGGTTTGTCGTATTGTCATTTATTTTTCCTGAATCCAGATGTTGCGGAACTGGTAGGCCGTGCCGTGCTCCTGCAGGTAGACCGGGCCCTCCTCGGCCACGCCGAGGCGTCCGGCGGCACCCTTTACGGTGTCGATCTCGGCATTCTCGTAGAGCAGCTCGCCGTTCAGGCGCGCCGTTACGCGGGCATTCTCGACCTTGGCACCCGAGGCGTCGAGCCGCGGAGCCCGGAAGTCGATGTCGAGCGTCTGCCAGACCATCGGCGGCAGGGCGTAGTTGAACGCCGGCTCGGGGTAGGCGGGCGAGGAGACGTTGCCGAAGGCACCGGTCGAGGCGCCCTGTCCGATGCCCCACGAATCCTTGATGTTGAGTTCGTAGCGGCTCTGGAGGTAGACGCCGCCGTTGGTCACGGGACCCAGCAGGCGGAACTCCAGGTGCAGGTGGTAGTCGCGGAACGTGCGACGAGTGAGGATAGAGCCCTTGCCGGGGATCATCTCGATGACGCCGCCCGGAGCGATCCGCACGGCCTCCGACGCCTCGCCCGTAGCGTGGAGCCACTCCTTGTGGGCGACGGCACCCCAGGCGTCGAGATTCGAGCCGTCGAAGAGCACGAGCGCCCCCTCGGGAGCCTCGGCTCCGAGCGTCGGGGAGACGCGGTGAATCTGCTGTCCGTTGAAGTGCAGGTCATCCCCCTCGATAACGAGGCGCTTGCGGACGATGCGGCCCGTGCAGCCCGCCTCGTTCTCAAAGAGAAGCCCCTCGTCGGTCATCCGGCCCGTCAGCACGGCGACGGGCTGTTTGTTGGCATAGGGCTCGTCCGAAAGGTTGACCTTGTAGGCACCGCTCTCACGGTCCTTGCAGACCTGGGCCAGCCACCCCGTCGAGGCATCCTTCCATTCGCTCAAATTCGGGTCGATCACGTCGCCCTCGTCGGGATTGAGACCCAGGTCGCAAAGACGGATGTTGCGCCAGGCAATCCGCATCTTCCGGTATTCGGGCACGGCATGCACCTGCAGGGCGATGAAGCCGTTGGGGGTCATGTAGTCGATGACCGTCGCCGCGGGCACGCCGTTGATCCAGGTCTTCAGGCAGTCGTTGCGCGCCTCGACGCGGAGGAGGTTCCACTCGCCCGGGCGGAAAGCCTCGCGGGCCGCAGGGTTGTGCGTCAGGTCGCCGATCCAGCCGCGGCGCTTCTCGTCGTAGATGCCGCCCGTCCAGCTGCGGGGTGCCGTGCCGGGTGCAACCTCGTGCCCCTCGGCATCGAGGTTCGCAGGCAGCGCACTGTACATCGTCGTGCGGTCGGGATCGATCTCGTACTGATAGCCGCGCACCAGTCCGTCGACGAAGCGGCTGCGGAACTGCACGCCGCTGTTGAGACCTTCGTCGACCTTGAACTCCATCTCGAGGATGAAGTTGCCGTACTCGCGTTCGGTGCAGAGGAACGAATTGGGCGTATCGGGCGCCGTCGTGCCGACAATCGCGCCGTCGACAACCTCGAACGAGGCGTTGCCGCCCATGCGGGTCCACCCCTCGAGTGTCTTGCCGTCGAATAGCTCCACCCAATTCTCCTGCGCCGGTGCGGCGACGCAAAGCGCCGCACCGACGAGAGCCAAAACCAGTTTTTTCATATCGTATTGTTGTTGAATTTCGGATTGTACGATCAGTTGCTGCCGCTGCCCGAGCCGGTGAATCCGGGATTCTGCTCCATGGGGCGCGAGACGTTGGCGTCGATGACGCTCTGCGGGATGGGGAAGAGGTAGTCACGCTCCGAGAGCCCCTTGTCCTTGCCGTTGCGGGCCGTGATCCACTCGACGAAGGCCGGAGCATCCAGCGTGCGGCGCAGCGTGTAGCGGCGCTGCTCCTCGCCGAGCAGCTCGCGCGAACGCTCCTCGAGAATCAGATCCATCGTCACGTCGCTCTCGCTGACCGTCAGGGCATGCGCCCGGGTGCGCAGCTCGTTGATGTCGTTGGCCGCATCGCCCGCAAGGCCGCGCTTGTAGGCCGCCTCGGCACGCAGCAGGTAGGTCTCGGCCAGCCGCATGTAGACCTGGTCGTTGTGCGACTCGTTGTTCTTCGGATAGCCCGAGTCGCAGAAGCTGTACTTGAGCGTGTAGGGCCAGTTGCTGTTGTCGCCCTCCTTCTCGCCGGACTTGAGCCCCGCAAAACCGTAGAGCGTGCTCACTTCGGGATTGCCCGCATCGGCATCCTTCGACGCCCCGATGAAGACCCGGTCGCCGATCTTCCACGGCTCGCCCGTGTAGGCGTTCACGCCGGAGAAGGTGTCCTTGTCGGTCAGGACGTAATACTTCGCGATGGCGTACTCCGACCCGCGGTCGTCAATAATACCGGCGGCATAGTCGCTCGACTTGTCGTAGAGCTCGAGCGCCCACTTCGTGATGGCGGCGCGGGCGAATCCGCGGCCGCCTCGGCTTTCGTCCTCATAGGAGATCGTGATGCCCGAAGCGAGCTTGTCGGCCGTGTCGAACTTCGGACGCAGCGAGAAGCGCATGAGGTTGTTGCCGCCGCCCACGACGTTCTTCTCCCACTGCATGACCCACAGCGCCTCGGTGTTGCCCGACTCGATGTTGACGTTCGACGGGGAGAACATGTCCATGAAGGCGCACCCCTGGCTGTTGTCCATGCGCTCGCGGATCAGGCGGTAGGGGCCCTCCGTGATACATTTGTTCGCAGCTTCCCAGGCCAGGCGCAGCAGCTCCTCATCGAACGGGCCGCTGCCCGTGCCGGCCTCGGCCAGATACATCTCGGCCAGGTAGGTCAGCGCGACGCCCTTCGTGGCACGGCCCACCTGCGAGGGCATCCAGCCCATGTGGTCGGCCGCGAACTTGAGGTCCTCGATGATCTGCGCCCGCACGACCGACACCTCCTCACGCACCCAGTCCGTGCGGAAGTTCTCGCCGGTCGTCTCGACGAGCGACAGGGGCACCTTGCCCCACAGGTAGGTGAGGTGACGGTAGGCCCAGGCGCGGATGAGGCGCGCTTCGGCCTCGACGCGCAGCGGCGTCTCATCCGACGACCAGGCAATGTCGGGATTGCCCACACGGCCGATGATCGTATTGGCCGCCAGCACCGTCTTGTAGAGCCACGAGAAGGCCGCCTTGAGGCTCTTGTCCGTCGGGACGTTGGCCGTCGCCCAGTTCTTGTAGATGGCCGAGAACTCGCCCGACGCGCCGGCGCCGCAGTTGTAGTTGTCCGTACCGCCGATGTTCATCAGGGCATAGAGGCCCGTGGCACCGAACGAATCAGTGTATCCGTACCCTTCGCGCTCCTGGCGCGCAAGGCTGTAGAGGCCGTTCAGACCCAGCTCGAAGCCCTCCTCGGTCGAATAGACCTGATCGGCCGTGAGCTGCGTCTCGGGATGCTCGGTCAGCAGATCGCCGCTGCATCCCGCCGTGAAAAGGAGACCCGCGACGAAGGCCGCCGCCGCGAAAATCCGGTATTTGAGGTATGCGATGGTTTTCATGATTCGATGCACGGTTTAGAATGAGAGATTGAGACCGAAGAGGAACTCCCGCTGCACGGGTTTCGCGCGCTGCTCGTCCAGCTCGGGGTCCATGCCCGTATACTGGGTGAAGGTCCAGGGGTTCTTGCACGAGAAGTAGACCTTGGCCTGCGAGATGCCCACCTTCGAGAGGAAGGTCTCGGGCAGCGTGTAGGAGAGCGTGATGTCCTTGATGCGCCAGAAGCTCGCCTTCTCGTATTTGCCCGGCGTGACGCTCTTGCTGGCGATGTACTGGTTGGCGTAGCCGTCCTCGACCGACCAATAGTCGTTGGTCGGATTGTCGGGCGTCCAGTAGTTGTGCTTCACAAGAATGTTCTTGGCGTAGAAGGGGTTGTACTTGACCATGCCGCCCGCACCGTAGAGGTAGACGATCAGGTCCACGGGGCCGTAGGTGAACTGGTTGTTGAGACTCCACGTGATGTTGGGCTCGGGCGAGCCGATCACCTGCCGGTCGTCGGCATCGTAGGTGCCGTTGCCGTTGCGGTCGTCGTACTTGGCGTATCCGGGCTGTGCGCCGTACTGCGCGGCGAGGTTGGCCTCGTTGAGCTGCCAGACACCCGTGATGTAGTAGTCGTAGTTGACCTTGATGGGGTAGCCGATGAACCACTTGTTGTCGATGTCGTCCCGGCCGTCGCCGTAGATCTCGCGGATCTGCGTGCGGATGAAGGCGATGTTGAACGAGGTTTTCCACGCGAACTTCTTGGTGCGGAGGTTCGTCGAGGTGAGCGACACCTCGATACCCTCGTTGCGGGTCTTGCCGATGTTCTGGTAGATCTTGTCCAGACCGTTGACATCCGAGATGCTGCGCTCGAGCAGCAGGTCGTAGGTGTTGTTGCGGTAGACGTTGAACTCACCCGTGATGCGCGAGTTGAGGAAGGCGAAGTCCAGACCGAGGTTCACGGCGTCGGTCGTCTCCCACGTCAGGTCGGGCGTGCCGAGCTTGTCGGGCATGTAGCCCGGCGCGAGGTTGCTGCCGTTGACGTAGTCGCTGCTGCCGAGCGTCGAGATCGTCTGGAAGGCCGAGATGGCCTGATTGCCGTTGCGGCCCCACGAGAAGCGCAGCTTGAGGACGTTCATCACGTCGGTCGCACGACCGAAGAACGCCTCGTTGGCGATGTTCCAGCCCACGGCCACCGACGGGAAAACACCCCACTTGTTGTTGGCGCCGAAGCCCGAGTAGCCGTCGCGGCGCACCGTGAAGGTGAACAGGTAGCGGTTGTCGAACTCGTAGTTGGCGCGGAACATCTGCGAGATGAGCTTCGTGTTGGTCTTCTCGATGTAGGGGGTGAGCTGCTTGGCCTGCGCCAGACCGTTGTAGGAGAGCAGGTCGTTGGGGAAGTCGTAGCCTTCGAGTTCGTTGGTGCGGTTGGTGTTCTCCTCGAACGAGTAGACGAAGGTGAAGAAGAGTCCGTGGCGGCCGAACTTGCGCTCGTAGTTGAGGATATTCTCGAGCGAGTAGGCAAAGCGCTTCTTGTCCGAGATCTTGCCCCAGCCGTTGTAGCTCTTCATGGCGCCGGTGTTCGTACCCTGATATTCGTTGTGCTCCGTGTCATAGAACTGGATGCCCGTATTGAGCGTGTAGGTCAGCCCCTTGGTGAGCGTCGCCTTGAAGGAGTTGTTCGTGGCGAGCTTGTAGGAGGCGTTGTAGTCGTCGTAGAGCAGGCACTCGAGCGGGTTGAAGCGCTTTTCGTTGCTGGCGTCGGGCGTGATGTTGATCGAACCGTCCTCGTTGAAGGGGCGCAGCAGCGGCGACTTGTTGAACACGTCGACGAACTTGGGCGTCGCACCGCTGTTGTCGCTCCACGTCAGCATCGTATTGGTCGTGTAGGTAAGCCACTTGGTCAGATTGGACGTCAGGTTGACGCGCAGCTGCGCGCGCTGGTACTGGTCGTTGATGATCGTGCCCTTGTTGCGCAGGTAGTTGAGCGAGACGTTGTACTTGAGCACCTTCGAGCCGCCCGAGGCCGAGATGTTGTGGCGCGTGCTGTAACCCGTGCGGGTGAGCAGGTCCTTCCACGTCCACTTCTTCCAGCTGCCGTCGGCGTAGACCGCGCGCTCGGTCTCGTTCAGGAAGGCGTCGGGATCGCTGTCGTCGTCATCCGCCCATCCCTTCTTGTAGTTGTAGTACTCCTCGCCGTTCATGATGTGGGGGAAGTTGGCCACGGTCTGAATGGCGTAGTAGCCGTCGTAGCGGATCGTCACCTTGCCCTCGGTACCCTGGCGCGTCGAGATCAGGATGACGCCGTTTGAACCGCGCGATCCGTAGATCGCGGCCGACGAGGCATCCTTGAGCACCTCGATCGAGGCGATGTCGCTGGGGTTGATGTCCGAGATCGAACCGTAGTAGGGGATACCGTCCAGCACGACGAGCGGGTCGTTGCTCGCCGAGATCGAGTTGCGGCCGCGGATCAGCATCAGGCCGCTCTGACCCTCGGGATTGGCGCCCGCGGTCGTCGCCATGACGTTGAGACCCGGCACCGAGCCCTGCATGATCTGGGCAATGTCGGTCGAGACCATCTTCTCGATGCGGTCCTTCGCCACGCTGCCCACGGCGCCGGTGATATCGCTCTTCTTCTGCGAGCCGTAGCCGACGACGATCACCTCGTCCATCGTCTGGGCCGTTTCGGAGAGTTCGATCTTCAGCTCGGTCTGGTTGTTCCAGACGACCTCGCGGGTCTCGTAGCCGATGTAGGAGAACGAGAGCGTCTTTGCCCCGCCGGATGCAAGCTCAAGCGTGAAGGTACCGTCGACGCCGGTCGTTGTACCCCGCTGGGTGCCCTCGACGATACACGTCACGCCGACGAGCGGCTGCTTCGTCGCGGCGTCGGTCACGACACCCTTCACCGTGGCGGTCTTGCGCTGTGCGAAGGAGGTCTCGACCGCGGCCGTCAGGGCGCACAGCGCCAGAACGAGCCCCAGACGCGACGCCCGGCTGCGGATGCCGCGTGCGAACCTCCGGACAGCGGGAATCGGATGGTTGGATTGTTGCGAACACATGTGGGTTTTAAGGATTAGGAAAGATTTTAGGATAGTTTGTTTGTTTTTATTGTTGAATTTCTATTGTCCAATCATACGAAAGAGTGTGTATGTACAAATAAAATCAATGAATATCAATATAATACACTGAAAATATATACTGTGTTCGTACACAACACCAGAACAAAAGTAAAAATTATTTTCTTTCCGAACAAATAAATGCGTCCATTTTTTGCATTCCAGCGGCCGAAAGAGCAGAGAAAGGGAGTTATCGAAACTATAAATAACTGTTTTTCAATAATATAAATTATTTAATAGAAAACATGCGGCTTCGATCCGGAGAAAAATCGGCCTTTTACACCCCTCGAACCATCGACTGGAAGCACGCAAAACGAGCGGCGAACGACCGTGTATTTTACACAGTAAACAAAAACACACAGTCCGACAGAAAGACACTCCTCGATCGGGAAAACCCCGGCACAGGGCACGACAAAGGCTCCGAAAAGAGACGGATGGGCGAATTTCGCACCGCAACCGAGTTATCTGGTGGTCGCACACAAGCAGTGTACACATCCGCAGCAGACATTTCAAAGGTACAACCGAAGGGAAGGGCAGCTGCGGCTGGCCGCCGGGGGTGCACGCACAGGACGCATGTCGGGTCAGACGCGGCATTCGTCGACGGAATCGGGCGATTCGTCCATTTTGATTGTCCGGACGAATCCCGGCCCCTACATTTGCGGCAAAACCGGGAAAAACAGATGAAAACAAAACAAATATGGTGGATTGGATGTGCCGCCTGGCTCGCATGGGGAACCGCGGCGGCGCAACAGCCGGCGGGCGGACTGGAGCAGGCAGTCCCGACGCAGCAGACGTCGCCCGCTGAACCGGCAGCAGCAGCCGAACCGGCAGCAGCAACGAAACCGGCAGTAACGACGGCGCCCACCGCTTCCCCGGAACCGGAGTCCACGGAGCCGGCCGCCACGGGCACGACAAGGCAATGGACGCTGCAGGAGTGTCTGGACTATGCGCTGGAGAACAACATCCAGCTGCGGCAGAACCGCAACGACTACCTCTCGGGGGTGGAGGACACGAAGGAGGCCAGGGCGGCCCTGCTGCCGTCGCTCACGGCCTCGACGACGCAGGCCTACACGAACTACCCGTCGTCGAACGTCTCCGACAACGACTCCTACACGGGGACCTACGGCGTCAACGCCGATCTGGTGCTCTATCAGGGCGGGATGCTCCGCACGACGGTCCGCCGGCAGCAGTTGCAGAACCGCATCGACGCGCTGACGGTCGAGGAGGCCGAGAACGACATCCGCCTGGCCCTGGTCGAGGCCTACATGCAGGCGCTCTACGCCTCCGAGGCGGTGGAGATCGCCGTCAGCACGGCCGAAGTATCCCGCGCCCAGCGTGACCGGGCCCGCGAGATGTGGCGGACGGGGTCGATCAGCAAGGTCGACTTCGCCCAGATCGAAAGCCAGTACGTGAGCGACGAATACCAGGTCGTCGTGGCCCGCACGACACTCGACAACTACAAATTGCAGCTCAAGCAGCTGCTCGAACTCGATATAACGGACGAGATGGAACTTGCCGCACCCGCCGCAGGTGAGGATAAGGTGGTAACGGCTCTGCCCCAAAAAACCGAAATCTACGCGACGGCACTGGATGTCATGCCCGAGATCCGACGGGGTGACCTCTCCATCGAAGCAGCAGAGCTGGAAGTCAGGCAGGCGCGCGCAGGCTTCCTTCCGTCCGTTTCCCTTACGGCCGGCATCGGCACCGGACACATGTCGGGCGGCGCATTTGAAAGCGGCTCGCAGGTATGGAACCGCTTCAACGAGAATGTCGGGCTTTCGCTCAACATCCCGATCTTCTCGAACCGGAAAAACCGCACGGCCGTCAACAAGGCGCGCATCAGCGTCTCGAACAGCCGCCTCGAACGGCTCAATCTCGAAAAGACGCTGCTGCGCGAGGTCGAAACGGCCTATCTGGATGCCGTCTCGGCCCAGTCGCAGTACACGGCGGCCGTCGAGAAGCGCCGCTATGCACAGGAGAGCTACGACCTGACCGACGAGCAGTTCCGCGTCGGCATGAAGAACACGGTCGAGCTCATCACGGCGCAGAACGAACTCTCGTCGGCCCGGCTGGAGGTCCTGCAGGCGAAGTATGTCGCACTGCTCAACATGGCGCTGCTCGACATCTACCAGGGCCGGCCCGTCACGGCGATCTGATACGCAAACAAACAATCGACGCATACATCATGAAAAAAAGAAACATGCTCATTGCGGCATACGTTCTCCTTGCCGCCGTCGTGCTCTGGGTGCTGCTGCGCCCGTCGAAACGGGAGGAGATCACGCTGGAGACCGCCCCCACGAGCCGCATTGCGATCAGCAACTCGGTGACGGCGACCGGAACGGTCGAACCGGTCACCGAGGTGGAGGTCGGCACCCAGGTCTCGGGCATCATCGACCGGCTCTACGTCGACTACAACGACGTGGTGAAGGCCGGACAGCTGATCGCCGAGATGGACAAGGTGACGCTTCAGGCCGAGCTGGAGTCCTCCGAGGCGGAGCTGGCAAGCTGCAAGACCGAATACGAGTACCAGTCGAAAAACTACGCCCGCACGAAGACGCTCCACGAAAAGGAGCTCGTCAGCGATCAGGAGTACGACGAGGCGCTCTACCTTTATGAAAAGGCCCGCAACGCCTATGCCCAGTCGCAGGCGGCGATCGTCAAGGTGAAGCAGAACCTCGACTACGCGACCATCACCTCACCCATCGACGGCGTGGTCATCAGCCGTGCCGTCGAGGAGGGGCAGACCGTGGCCGCGGGCTTCGAGACCCCGACGCTCTTCACCATCGCCAACGACCTGACGCAGATGCGCGTCATCGCCGACGTCGACGAGGCCGACATCGGGCAGGTGGCCGACGGACAGCGCGTGCGGTTCACTGTGGATGCCTATCCCGACGACACGTTCGAGGGTACGGTCGAGCAGGTGCGGCTCGAAGCGACGACCGAGTCGAGCGTCGTGACCTACGAAGTGGTCATCACGGCCCACAATCCCGACCTGAAGCTCAAACCTGGGCTGACGGCCAACGTCACGATCTACACGCTCGAAAAGGAGAATGCCCTCTCCATTCCGACCAAGGCGCTGCGCTTCGTTCCCGATGCCGGACTGCTCTCCGAACTGGACATGAGCGTGGCTTCGGACTCCGTACCGGCCGTTGCCGGGAAGCGCGAAGTCTGGGTCCGCAGCGGACAGCGCCTCACGCCGCGCTACGTGACAACCGGGGCCGCCAGCGGCGACCGCACGGAGATTCTCGACGGGCTGACCGACGGCGAGGAGGTAGCCGTCGCCATGACCTCGACGGCCGCCGTCGAGCAGATGCCGACCGCCGAACGCAGTCCCTTCATGCCGACACCCCCGGGCGGCGGCAACAAGAAGAAGTAGCCATGGAGACATCTGTTCAGACCAGGGAGATCATCCGGCTCGAAAACATCCGGCGCGACTTCCGCGTGGGCGACGAGACGGTGCACGCGCTGCGCGGCGTCTCGTTCACGATCCGCGAGGGGGAGTTCGTCACGATCATGGGCACGTCGGGATCGGGCAAGTCGACGCTGCTCAACACGCTCGGGTGTCTCGACACGCCGACGGCAGGGGAGTACTACCTCGACGGAATCTCCGTGCGGACGATGGACAAAAACCAGCGGGCCACGCTGCGCAACCGCAAGATCGGCTTCGTCTTCCAGAACTACAACCTGCTGCCGAAAACGACCGCCATCGAGAATGTCGAGCTGCCGCTGATGTACAATCCGCAATGCTCGGCCGCCGAGCGGCGCGAACGGGCCGTCGAGGCGCTGAAGGCCGTGGGGCTGGGCGACCGGCTGCTGCACCGCAGCAACCAGATGTCGGGCGGACAGATGCAGCGCGTGGCCATCGCCCGGGCGCTGGTGAACAATCCGGCGGTCATTCTCGCCGACGAGGCGACGGGCAACCTCGACACGCGCACGAGTTTCGAGGTGCTCGTGCTCTTCCAGCAGCTGCACGCCGCGGGCCGCACGATCATCTTCGTGACGCACAACCCCGAGATCGCCCAGTACAGCAGCCGCAACATCACCCTGCGCGACGGCCGCATCACGGACGACCGGCGCAACGAACACCCATTGAGCGCGGCCGATGCCCTGGCGCGGCTGCCCAGACAGGAGGAGTAGACCATGAATTTCGCCAATCTTTTCAAAATCGCCGTCAAGGCATTGAGCAACAACAAGCTGCGCGGATTTCTGACGATGCTGGGCATCATCATCGGCGTGGCGTCGGTCATCACGATGCTGGCCATCGGGCAGGGCTCGAAGCGCAGCATCCAGGCCGAGATCAGCGAGATGGGCTCGAACATGATCATGATCCACCCGGGCGGCGACCGGCGCGGCGGCGTGCAGTTGAGCGCCGACGACATGGAGTCGCTCAAGCTCCAGGACCTCGAGGACATCCAGACCAAAACGCGCTATGTCACCTACGTCTCGCCGTCGGTCAACAGCGCCGGGCAGGCCATCTACGGCGCGAACAACACCCCGACGACGGTCTACGGTGTGAATCTCGACTACCTGGAGATCCGCCGCTATCGCATCGCCGACGGCGACAGCTTCTCGGAGCAGGACATCAAGACGGCCACCAAGGTGTGCCTCGTGGGGCAGACGGTCGTCGACGAACTCTTTCCCGACGGCGAGAATCCCGTCGGGCGGGTGATCCGCTTCGGCACGATTCCGTTCCGCATCGTCGGGGTGCTCGAGAGCAAGGGCTACAACAGCATGGGCATGGACCAGGACGACCTGATCATCGCCCCCTACACGACGGTGCAGAAACGCATCCTGGCCATCACGCACCTGCAGGAGATCATCTGCTCGGCACTGACCGAAGCCTACACCGACCAGGCCATCGACGAGATCTCGGCGATCCTGCGCGAAAACCACCGGCTCAAGCCGACGGACGAGGACGACTTCTCGATCCGCTCGCAGCAGGAGATGGCCTCGATGCTCACCTCGACGACCGACATGATGACCGTGCTGCTGGCGGCCGTGGCGGGCATCTCGCTGCTCGTGGGCGGCATCGGCATCATGAACATCATGTATGTCTCCGTGACGGAGCGCACACGCGAGATCGGCCTGCGCATGTCGATCGGCGCCAAGGGGCGCGACATCCTCGCGCAGTTTCTCATCGAGTCGATCCTCATCAGCGTCACGGGCGGTCTGATCGGCATCGTGCTGGGCATCGGTGCCGCCATCGTGGTCAACCTCGCCGCGGCATTCCCGATCTACATCCAGCCGTGGAGCGTCATCCTCTCGTTCGCCGTCTGCACCCTGACGGGAATCTTCTTCGGGTGGTATCCCGCCCAGAAGGCCGCCATGCTCGACCCGATCGAGGCCATCCGCTACGAATAACCGGCCGGGAAACGGGCTGCACGGAATTACCGGGCCCATCCTGCACGCCCGCCCGACAATTTTTTATTACCTTTGCATTATGACCGCGCTGCAATCGAAATACACCGGGTGGCTCATCCACCTCACGATCTGGGCCGTGATCTTCGGCATGCCGCTCTTCGTGACCAATCCCCACCGGCCGCTGATGAGCGGCCCGGAGTACGGGCGCTTCCTCGTCGTGCCCCTCTCGTTCATGGTGGTCTTCTATACGAACTACCTGCTGCTGATCGACCGCTACCTCACCTCGCGGCGCATCGGCCGGTTTCTGGGCTGGAACCTGCTGCTCATCGGCACGGTCATGGTCGGCGTGCACCTGCTCTTCCGCTACGTGCTGCCGCCGGACGCGATGCGTCCGCCGATGGTGCGGCCCTGGCAGGAGACGCTGCGCTTCTTCACCGGTAACGCCCTGCTCTACATGCTGGTCGTGGGCGTCGGCGTCGCTATCCGCATGACAGGGGGCTGGTACCGCGCCGAGACGGCCCGCCGCGAGCTGGAGCGCAGCCGCACCGAAGCCGAGTTGCAGAACCTCAAGAGCCAGCTGAACCCCCATTTCCTGTTCAACACGCTCAACAACATCTACTCGCTCATCCAGCTCGACGCCGACCGGGCGCAGAGCGTCGTCCACGACCTGAGCCGTCTGCTGCGCTACGTGCTCTACGACAGCAGCCGCCCGACGGTGCCGCTGCGCGCCGAGGTGGACTTCCTGCGCGACTACATCTCGCTGATGCGCATCCGCCAGCCGCGTCACGTGCGCATCTACGTCTCGCTGCCCGAGGAGCCCTCGCAGGCGCCCGTTGCGCCGCTGCTCTTCATCTCGCTCGTGGAAAACGCCTTCAAGCACGGCGTGAGCAACGAGAAACCCTCCTACATCACCATCGAGCTGAACGAGATCGGCGAACAGCTCATCTGCCGCATCCGCAACAGCCGCTTCCCGAAAAACGGCGAAGACCGCAGCGGTTCGGGCATCGGGCTGAAGAACCTGCAAAAGCGCCTCGAAATGATCTATCCGGGACGCTACACGTTTGAATACGGGCCACTGGGCGAGACGGATTACCAGGCCCTGCTCACCATCCGACTCCAGGAACCATGAAACTGACCTGCGCCATAATCGACGACGAGCCGCTGGCCGTCGAACTGATGAAGGGATATGTCCGCAAGACCCCCTTTCTGGAACTCTGCGGTGCCTTCGGAAGCGGGACGGAGGCGTTCGGGACCCTGCGCGAGCACCCCGTAGAGCTGCTCTTCTGCGACATCCAGATGCCGGGGCTCAACGGCATGGAACTCACGCGCATGCTCCCCGCCGAGACGTGCGTCATCTTCACCTCGGCCTTCGACAGCTACGCCGTCGAGGGCTTCCGCGTGCGGGCCATCGACTACCTGCTCAAACCGATCAGCTACGCCGATTTTCTGGCGGCGGCGCAGAAGGCGCTCGAATGGTTCGAGATCAAGCGCCGCGCCGAAGCTGCCGGACGGGGCGACAGGCTGGCCGTCACACCGGACGACGGGCACGGCACCGCACCCAGGCGTTCCGAGCTGCGGAGCATCTTCGTCAAGACCGAATACCGCCTGCAGCAGATTCCGCTGGACGGGATTCTCTACATCGAGGGGCTGAAGGACTACGTGAAGATCCATCTCGAGGGTGAACCGCGACCGGTACTCTCGCTCATGAGCCTCAAGTCGCTCGAGGAGCAGCTGCCCGCCGACCGCTTCATCCGCGTGCACCGCTCCTACATCGTGCAACCGGCAAAGATCCGCACCATCGAGCGCAACCGCATCGTCTTCGGCCGGGAGTACATTCCCGTTTCGGAGAGCTACCGGCAGGCCTTCCACGACTTCCTCGCCCGGCACTCGCTGCTGCCGCAGGGGGAATAATCCCGCCCTGGACCGCGACCGTCCCGGGAAAGGGCTACAACCGTCCCGGGAAAGGGCCATCCCCGTCCTGTGACTGCAATACCGTCCCGGTCGTAACACAAAAAGACCGCCGCACGGATGCGACGGTCCCGATATCGGCAGGCAGGCCGCACGGGCAACAACGCCATCAGCTCTCCTTCTCGAAGGTTGCGGCAACCTGCCGCAGGTAGTCGACGATGGGCAGGTGCTGCGGACAGCTCCGCTCGCACTGCCGGCAGGCGATGCACTGCGACGCCTTGCCGTGCGTCCTGGCCAGATTCTCGTAGTAGACGCTCTGAATCGAGAATCCGCGGTTGAGCGCCTGCTTCTCGGCATTGTAGAGCGCGAAGTAGTCGGGGATGGCGATCCGCTCGGGACAGCCGTCCACGCAGTAGCGGCACGCCGTGCAGGGGATGGCGATCGAGCGGTGGACGATCTCCACGACATCGGCAATCGCCTTGCGCTCGCGCTCGTCGAGCGGTTCGAAATGCTGCATGAAACCGGTATTCTCGCGCAGCTGCTCGAGCGACGACATGCCGCTCAGGACCATCATTACCCCCTCGAGGCTCGCGGCGAAGCGGATGGCCCACGCCGCGGGCGGGAGGTCGGGCCGCACTTCGTGCAGCAGGCGCTCGGCCTCCTCGGGCAGGCGCGCCAGCGTGCCGCCCTTGACCGGCTCCATGACGACGACGGGCTTGCCGTGGCGCCGCGCCACTTCGTAGCACTTGCGTGACTGGATGCTCTCGTTGTCCCAGTCGAGGTAGTTGATCTGCAGCTGCACGAACTCCGTCTCGGGGTGTGCCGTGAGAATCTCGTCGAGCAGGTCGGCCCGGTCGTGGAACGAGAAGCCCAGGCGCCGAATGCGCCCCTCGGCCTTCAGGCGCCGCGCAAAGGCGAAGCTGTCAAAGCGCCGCACGTTCTCGTAATGCGAGACGTTGAGGTTGTGCAGCAGGTAGTAGTCGAAGTAATCCACGCCGCACTTTTCGAGCTGCTCGGCGAAGATGCGCTCCTGATCGCCCTCCTTTTTGAGGAACATCGTCGGGAGCTTCGAGGCCAGCGTGAAGCTCGCGCGGTCGTGACGCCGCACAAGCACCTCGCGCATCACCGTTTCGCTCTTGAAGTCGTGGTACATGTAGGCCGTGTCGAAGTAGGTGAAGCCCCGTTCGAGAAAGAGGTCCACCATGCGCTCGACCTGCGCCGTGTCCACCGCCGCGAAGTCGTCCTCGCGCAGCAGCGGAAGACGCATGCAGCCGAATCCGAGTTTTCCAGCCATTGCCGTCGCTATTTGCGGATCACGTAGTTGATGACGGCCCAGCCGCCGAAGAGCTGCACGAGCATGCCCGGCACGCCGAGGCGGAAGTCCTGCATGGCCGCGCGGAAGTCACCGATCCAGGCCCACTCGCCGAGCGAGCCGACGACCTGATAGGTCAGGATAACGACCGCCATCACTCCGAGCGACATCCGGCCGCTGCGTGCGGCCGCCCAGCCGGCGGCAAGCGCCAGAATGACCGACTTGAAGAGGATGGGCACGAGCGCCGCGGCGGCCGGCATGCCGAAGAGCAGCGAGTTCACGAGCGGCGAGACGACAGCCGTGAGCAGGCCCACGCGCCAGCCGTACTTGCAGGCGCCGACGAGCGTGAAGAAGTAGATGGGCAGCCACGTCGGCCCGCCCAGATGCACCTGATGGCACAGCTGCGGCAGCAGGATGTTGCCCACGGCGAAAAGCGCCGCGGCGAGGTAGGTTTTCGCATTCGCGAACTCCAGCGAATAGAGCTTTACAGTCGTTGTTTGCATGGTTTATCTCAATTAATGATTCAATTCTTTTCATTCCTGTCCGGCGCGTCGACCGACCGCGCCGGGCTGTGTCACCGCTGCGCGGCGAGGAAGCCGCGGATCAGCGGCAGGCACTCTTCGGCCGTGCGGCAGTCGCGGCACAGCGTCTCGACGGGGCACCATCCCGTCTTCGTGCGGTTGATGATGTGCGGGACCTCGAGCCCGTACTCCACGGGGATGTGCGCCGCGGCGAAGAGTCCGAGCGCCGGCGTGCTGACCACCCCCGCGTGGACCGCCCGCACGCCACCCAGCACCATCAGAGCCGCAGCGCCCTTGCCGACGACCTTGTCGGCGACAAGCGCCCCGGCGAGAAACGCCGGATCGGTCTCAAGCAGGCGGAAGAGGTCTTTCACGCCGCGCTCGCGGAAGACCCGCGTCTCGGTCCCGCTACGGATCACGCACGAGGCATCCTCGTCTCGGAGCCGGTCGACCAGCTCCCGCCATTCGTATTGCGTCGATTCCTGCATCGTTTCATTCGGTTTGTGCGCCGGATCCGCCTGCCGGGGTCCGTCCGCGTGGCAAATATACGAAAAACCTGCGTGAGTTGTTTCAATAACCGAAGCGCCGCACGGCCCGGCGCATCGCTTCGATGATCTCCACCCCGAACGGGCAGTTCGACTCGCAGCGTCCGCAGGCGATGCACTCCGAGGCGTGGTGCGGCAGCACGCGGTAGTGCTCGCGCACGGTCTCGGGGATGTCGTCGTCCGACGGACAGAGGTTGCAGAACTTGTTGACCGACGCGATGTCGATCCCCACGCTGCACGGGGCGCAGTGGCCGCAGTACATGCAGTGGCCCCGCCACGTGAAGCGCTCCATGCCGGAGATGGCCGCGGCGTAGTCGCGCTGCGCGGCCGGGGCGTCGCACCAGTCGATCGCCGCCTGCATCTCCTGCGTCGTGCGGCAGCCGACCATCACGGCGGCCACGGCCGGGCGCGTCAGTGCATATTCGAGGCACTGCAACGGCGTCAGCGCCCGTCCGAAGGGCGAGTTGGCCTCGCTCAACAGGTCACCGCCGCCGTAAACCTTCATCACGTCGATGCCCACCCCCTCGCGGTCGCAGTATTCGTAGAGCCGCTCGCGGTCGGGGTCGATATTGTGCAGCGGGGCGGCATAGCTCTCCTCGGCCCACAGCGCCTCGACCTCCTCGCCGGCGGGCTGCAGGTCGTAGCAGGGGTTGATCGAGAACATCAGCACGTCGAACAGCCCCGTGCGCACGGCTTCGAGTGCCACCTGCGGATTGTGGCTGCTCAACCCGAGGTGGCGGATGCGCCCCTCGCGGCGGAGCCGCTGCGCCAGGCGCATCACCTCGCCGTCGAGCACCTCGTGCAGGTCGGCCGCGCTGTCGACGTAGTGGATCATGCCGATGTCGACGTAGGAAGTGCCGAGGCGCGCGAGCAAATCCTCGAAACCCGCCTCGCACTTGGCGATGTCGCGCGTGCGCAGATACTGACCCTCCTCCCACGTCGTGCAGAGGTGGCCCTGGATGACAAACCCCTCGCGGCGTCCGGCCAGCGCCTGCCCGATGGCACTGCGCAGCTGCGGGTCCGACGAGTAGAGGTCCAGAAAGTTAATGCCCCGGGCGATGGCATAGTCGAAGTCGGCGCGCACGGCCTCGGGGCTCTTCCCGGCAAAGCCTTCGCAGCCGAGCGATACGGCACTCACCCGCAGGTTCGTGCGGCCCAATGTACGGTATATCATCATCTGTGTATGTGTATTGACAGCCCCGGACGGCGGCTCCGACCCGGAGGTACGGACAAAAATAGCAAAAATTCCGTTCGCCGGGTCAGTTGACCGTCCGGTATTCGTTGGGCGAGCAGCCGACCACCTGCTTGAACAGGCGCGTGAAGTGCGCCGGATACTTGAAGCCCAGGCGGTAGGCCACGTCGCTGACCGTATGCTGCCGGTCGAAGAGCAGCTCCTTGGACGTGTCGATGAGCTTCAGGCGGATGTGCTCCTGGGCCGTGCGGCCCGTTTCGCGTTTGACCAGATCACCGAAGTAGTTGGGCGAGAGGCAGAGCTCCCCGGCGCAGTAGCGCACCGAAGGCAGACCGAGCGTCTGCGGCAGGTCCGAACGGAAGTAGTCGTTCAGGATGCGCTCGAAGCGGGCGAGGATGTCCTTGTTGGCAACCTGGCTGCGCGTGAGGAACTGCCTGTCGTAGAAGCGCGTGCAGTAGTTGAGCAGCATCTCGATGTTGTTGACGATGAGCGTGCGGCTGTGCTGGTCGATGGCGTGCTGCAACTCGTGGAGGATGTTCCGCATGCAGTCGATGACCGTCTGCCGCTCCTGCTCCGAAAGGTGCAGCGCCTCGCGCACCTCGTAGGAGAAGAAGGTATAGCGGCCGATGTTGCGTCCGAGCTCCGTGCCGCGCAGCAGATCGGGATGGAAGAGCAGCGCCCAACCCTGCGGCCGGTGGGGCCGTCCGTCGTCCTTCACGCCGAAGAGCTGTCCGGGCGCCAGGCAGACGAGCGTCCCGGCCTGGTAGTCGTAGGTCTGACGGCCGTAGATCAAATCGCCGCAATTCACCTCCTTGAGGAATACGGCATAGAAACCGAACATGTTCAGCTGCGACCGCACGGTCGTCTGCAGCTGCGAAAAATCCACCACGCTGACCAGCGGGTGCAGGGTCTCGACCCCCATGAGGTCGTTGTACTGGAATACATGGTCCAGATGCAGAATGGTATCCATCGTGTTTTCGGCGGGTGATGCGGCACCGCGCGCCGGCACATCCCGTACCGGTCGGCCGGAGCCGCTTCCGACACTGCAAAAATACGTCGGCGCCCGCCGGGAAGATTATACGGATCACGGTATTAGTTACCATTATTACCGTCCTGCTCCGCTGCCGCCCCGCCAAGGCCCCGAACACACGCCCTGTAACCCGGTTCAACCGCCGGGGCGTCCGGCTCTTCCGCCGCGTGGCGGGGCTGCCGTCACCCCGGCCGACACACACGGCGACCGGGGACATCCGTCACGACAGGATGCGTCCGTCGTACTGTCCGCGGAGCATCCCCCCCCGACCCGACAATCGCGCCCGACCGCCCCGCCGCACAGCGTGTCGACAAAACCGTCCCGGGGTTTCGCATTTTGCGCTTTTATTTTTATTTTTGCAAAAAACGACACAGCCCATGGATCAAGTCATGCGCCTGGATCAGGTCCGGCAATACAACGAACTGCTGCATGTGGAGACGCTCCACCCGCTGGTCAGCGTCATCGACTTCTCGCAGTGCCGAATGACGGAGCACATCCGCTTCAGCTTCGGCTTCTACGCCATCTTTCTCAAGGAGGTCCGCTGCGGCGATCTGGTCTACGGGCGCAGCACCTACGACTATCAGGAGGGGACGCTCGTCTGCCTGGCACCGGGGCAGTGCATCGGCATCGACAACCGGGGCGTGAGGTTCCAGCCCAAGGGGTGGGCGCTGCTCTTCCATCCCGACCTGCTGCGCGGCACGGAGCTCGGGCGCAACATCCGCCGCTACACCTTCTTCTCCTACGAAGTGCGCGAGGCGCTGCACCTTTCGGAGCAGGAGCGGCACACGGTCGTCGACTGCCTTCGGAACATCCGCCGCGAGTTGCAGCAGCCCGCCGACCAGCACAGCCGCACGCTCATCGTCAACAACATCGAGATGCTGCTCAACTACTGCACGCGCTTCTACGACAGGCAGTTCATCACGCGCAGCCAGGTTGCCAACAAGGACATCCTCGCCCGTTTCGAGCAGATTCTGAACGACTACTTCGCTTCGGAACAGCCGCTCGATGCGGGGCTTCCCACCGTGCAGTACTGCGCCGCGCAGCTGCACCTCTCGCCCAACTACTTCGGCGATCTGGTCAAGCGCGAAACGGGCCGCACGGCGCAGGAGCACATCCAGCTGCGCCTGATCGACGCAGCCAAGGAGCGGATCGCCGATCCCGGGCGCCCGATCAGCGACGTAGCCTACTGCCTCGGGTTCAAGTACCCGCAGCACTTCACACGCCTGTTCAAGAAGGTCACGGGCCGCACGCCCAACGAGTACCGCAAGACGATCTGACCGCACGGGCCCGGCAGAGACGAAGCAGTCCCGGCCGCCTTAATCGGCGGCCGGGACTGCTTTCATGTGCATGAACGCCGGCGCGGACGGTATCCGGCGCCCGCAACCGCCGGTCCGGCGGATGCCCCGATCAGAGAATCCCCAGCTCGCGCGCCACGCGGCACGCCTCGACCGAATTGCCGACGCGCAGCTTGCGCAGGATGTCCTGCCGGTGGCGGCTGACCGTATGGATGCTGATGGAGAGCGCCTGTGCGATGTGCTTGCTCATCATGCCGCGGGCCATGAGTTCGATCACCTGCCGTTCGCGCGTCGAGAGAATCCGCACGTCCCGCCGCTCGCCGAGCTCCTGCACCTCGCCCGTCGCCGTATGCACGGCCACGCCGCGCCCCGGGAAGTCGGACAACGCCGGCGTATAGAGACACAGAGCCAGCCGCACGGCATTCTCCGACGACGGCGCGACATAGAAGAGCCGGTGCAGCACGGGGACATAGCGACCCGTGCGGTCCTTCATCCGCAGCCGGTTCGCGAAATAGTACTCCCCGCGCAGGCGCCGGGGACGGCTCCGGATGAAGTGGAAAAAGCAGAGCTCCAGCAGGTATTTCTCGTGCAGGTCGTCGGGATGAATCCGATCCAGAATCTCGCGCTCCCAGATCGAATCGAGCAACTCCCCGTCGGTCCCTTCGCGCGTGCCCTTGAGCCCGAGCATCCGGGCACAGGCTCCGTAATAGACCAGGCTGGTATTCGCGCGCAGGTCGCTCAACACCGCAACGGCCCCCTCGAGGCGGGCGTAATGGCGGGCGAGGTCCCGATACGGCGTCAGATCGTCCGTGCGGAGCCGCTCGTCGTGCGGTGCAAACGGCTGTTCGAGAAGCTCCCCGTTCAGGCGGTTCAGGATGTCCTTCATGCGGAAAATTGGTTATTTATGACTATTGTGTGCTACACGTCAACACCTTACCTTTGCAAAGGTAAAACAAAAAACAGGTTATCGCAAGCGGCGGAGCGTCCGCGGCCGCAAATTCCGGCCCGTTCCGACAGCGGGCGACAACCCATAAACAAACGCCGAAACGAAAAAGTACGAACCAATAAAACAAAAGACTGAAGATGAAAAGACTGTTGTTTCCGATGTTGACGATGCTCTTTGCCGCAACATCCTCGCAGGCCCAGACGCTGGAAAAGATGCAGTGGTACAACGAACCCGAAAAGTGGGAGATCCGCGACGGCGTCCTGACGATGTCCGTCACGCCGCACAGCGACTACTGGCGGATTTCGCACTACGGATTCACCGTGGACGACGCGCCGTTCTACTACGCCAACTACGGCGGCGAGTTCGAGGTCAAGCTCAAGGTCAGCGGCAACTACCGCGAGCGCTTCGACCAGGCGGGGCTGATGATCCGCATCGACCACGAGAACTACATCAAGGCAGGCATCGAATTCGTCGACGGCAAATACAACCTGAGTACCGTCGTCACGCACCACACTTCGGACTGGAGCGTCATCGAACTGGACCGTGCCGTGCCATTCATCTGGATCAAGGCCGTCCGCCGGCGCGACGCCGTAGAGGTCTTCTACTCGTTCGACGACAAGAAGTACACCCTCATGCGCAACGCCTGGATGCAGGACAACACCCCCGTGCAGGTAGGGCCCATGGCCGCCTGCCCCGACGGCGAGGGCTTCGAGGCCGTCTTCGAGCACTTCCAGGTCAAGCACCTGCCCGACATCCGGCGCATGGAGTGGCTGCGCAACAACGCCGAATAGTCATCCGCAATCCGCACACGACAGCGCCGGGCGGCATACGTTGGTATGCCGCCCGGCGCGTCTTTTTGCTTCTCCCGCCCCCGTCAGAGCGTGCCGCTGCGCAGCTGCTCGACAAAGCGGTCGATGCGGTGCAGCTGCCCGGGGATGTCGATGCTCTGCGGGCAGTGCGACACGCACTGCCCGCAGCCGATGCAGTGGCTGGCCTGCCGCAGGCGCGGCACGCTGCGGTCATAGCCCACGAGAAAGGCGCGGCGCGCCCGGGCGTAGTTCTCGTCGCGGCCGTCCTTCGGGACGTTGCCCTCGTTGACGCAGCGGTTGTAGTGGGCGAAGATTGCCGGGATGTTCAGCCCGTAGGGGCAGGGCATGCAGTACTGGCACTCGGTGCAGGGAACCGTCGGGAACTGCAACATGCGCTGCGCCGTATCCTCCAGCAGCGCGAAGTCCTCCTCGGTCAGCGCCTCGAGCGGCGCATAGGTGCGGATGTTGTCCTGCAGGTGCTCCATGTAGGTCATGCCGCTCAACACGGTCAGCACGCGCGGGTAGCTGCCGACAAAGCGGAAGGCCCACGACGCGGTGCTCGACGTCGGGCGCCGCTGCTTGAGCCGCGCGACGAGGTGGTCGTTCAGCCGCGACAGGCGCCCGCCGAGCAGCGGCTCCATGATGACGACCGGGATGCCGCGCTTGTCCAGCTCGCCGTAGAGGTATTCGGCATTGACGTTGCGGCCCGAAGCGTGGCGCCAGTCGACGTAGTTCATCTGTATCTGCACGAAATCCCACTTCACGCCCATGGCCAGCAGGTAGTCGAAGACCTCGACGGCCCCGTGGAACGACCACCCGAGGTTGCGGATGCGTCCTGCCTCGCGCTCGCGCAGCAGGAACTCCAGTATGCCGTTGTCGATGAAGCGCTCGCGGAAGGTGCCCAGACCGCTGCCGCCGCCCACCGAGTGCAGCAGGTAGTAGTCCAGGTAGTCGACCTGCAGCTGCTTGAACGAGTTGCGGTAGAGGGCCAGCGAATTTTCGCGCGTGGGGTTCGAGAAGTTCGACATCTTCGTGGCGATGAAGAATCGGTCGCGCGGGTGGCGCTTGAGCGCGATGCCCGTGGCACGCTCGGACTGTCCCTGCACATAGACGGGCGCCGTATCGAAGTAGTTGACGCCGTGGGCGATGGCGTAGTCGACCAGCTCGTTCACGGCCTGCTGGTCGATGATGCTGCCGTCGGCAGCGGGCTTTTCATACGTCGGCCAGCGCATGCAACCGTAGCCGAGCAGCGACACGCGGTCGCCCGTCGCCGAGGTGCGGTACTCCATGCCTTCGGTCGGTACCTCGCCCTGCGCCGCGAGCTTCACCTCCCCCTTCGGGGCACAGCCGTACATCGCGGCCGACGTCACCAGCGCACTGCCGCCCAGCACCTTCAGGAACTCCCGGCGGCCTATCTTTTTCTCTTCTTTCTTCATGGTTTCGATCGCTTAAACGGTTCGGTGGCGCAGATGGCCCTCGACATAGATGGCACTGAACGGACGCGCCGGGCAGAGGTTCTCACAGGCGCCGCAGCCGATGCAGCGCTCCTCGTCCACCACGGGGATGAGCCGCGACGAGGGGTCGTCGGGGACGGCCTTCACCATCGTGATGGCCCCCGTCGGGCAGTGGCGCGCGCAGTTGTCACACTGCACGTCGTCGCGCAGCGTCACGCAGTTCTCGCGGATCCAGACGGCGTGGCCGATCTGCGTCGCGGACTTCTCGGCGCGCGTGATGGGGCGGATGGCCCCCGTCGGGCAGACCGACGAACACTCGGTGCACTCGGGCCGGCAGTAGCCCCGTTCGTAGGACATCACGGGCTGCATGAACGAGGCCAGCTTGCCCGAGGGGCGCAGCACGCCGTTCGGGCAGGCCGAGATGCAGAGCTGACACCCCGTGCAGTGCGTCGCCAGGTTGTGGGCGCTCAACGATCCCGGCGGGGTCAGCGGCGTGGCGCGGTCGGGTATCTTCTTCTCCTCGATCAGGGCCAGTCCGCCGTCGACCTTCATCTCCTGTGCCCGGACCGTTGCCGCCACGGCCACCGTCCCGAGCCCCGCCAGGAAACGCCGCCGCGAGCGGTCCGGAGCCGCAGCGTCGGACGCATCAGCGGCCGGAGCCTTCACCGTAGGACGCACCGCCGACTTCACCGATCCTTTCGCTGCGGTCGTTCCCGCTGCGGACGCCGATGCCGACTGAGGCTGCCGCCGCCACGTATAGGAGATGGCGCCCTGACGACAGCTTTCGAGGCAGTCCATGCAGGCGACGCAACGGCTGTAGTCTATTTCGTGGGCTTCGGGATTGATGCACGACGCCTTGCAGTTGCGGGCGCAGAGCTTGCAGCCGGTGCACTTCGAGACGTCGAAGCGCGGCTTGAAGAGCGAGAAGCGCGACAGCACGCCCAGCACCGTCCCCACGGGGCAGATCGTATTGCACCACGTGCGGCCGCTGCGCCAGGCCAGCACGCCGATCACGAGGAAGGTCACCACAGCGACGAGCAGCGTCCCGAGCCCCTTCATCCAGACATCCACCGTGTAGAAGGCATAACTGTCGAAGTGCTCGGCCACCAGGGCCAGCAGGTTGTTGCCCCAGCGCCAGAGCGGCGCAAAGAGGTTCGAGGCGATGCGTCCGTAGGCGCTGTAGGGGGCGATGAGTGCCGCAAGCCAGGCCACCTGCGCGACGAGTGCCGCGACGAAGAGCACCAGCACACCGTAGCGGAGCCACGTGCGGGCCGGACGGTAGTGGAAGCGGTACTTGCGGCGCCGGCCGGCAAACCACGACACAATGTCCTGCATCACGCCCAGCGGGCAGATGACCGAACAGTAGATACGTCCGAAGAGGAGCGTGAGAAGCACCAGCGCCGCGACGATTCCGACATGGAGCGCCAGCACGGCGGGCAAAAACTGGATGCGGGCCATCCATCCGAACCAGACGTGCAGCGTCCCCGTGAAATCGAGGAACAACAGCGTCACAAGGAGGAAAAAGAGGACGGCGACCGCGATTCTGATCTTCCGTAACATAGGCAACGATTATCCGAACAGTGCAAAGATAAAGATAGTGAAAATACCCGCGTGCGGGACCTTTCGCAGGACAAAAGTAACGGGCATGCGGCAAAAAAACGGTCCCGGATTCCGGTTTTTTCTGCCATTTTTCCGGAAGCGGGGCCGCAGAGCGGAGAAATACCTCCGGCTGCGGCCCCGCATGCGGTCCGTCGGGACAAGCCCCCCATCGCCCACAAACCGCTCCGGTGGCGTTTCCGGCACCCGGACAGTTCCCGAGCGGAAGCCCGGGCCCCAAAGGGAGAGGGAGCGAGGTTGGGAGAGGGAAGCGGGATCAATGCTGTGCGTCGGCGCGGACCTCGTTCTCGAGCGGCCGCCCCTCGAAGAAGGCCCGCAGGTTCTCCATGGTCGTATGGGCGATGTTGGCCAGCGCCTCCCGCGTGAAGAACCCCTGGTGCGAGGTGACGATCACGTTGTTGAACGACAGCAGCCGGGCCAGCACGTCGTCATCCAGAATGCGGTCCGAGGTATCCTCGTAGAAGTAGGCCGCCTCCTCTTCGTAGACGTCCAGCCCCGCGGCGCCGATCCGCTTCTCCTTCAGGCCGTCGATCAGCGCCTCGGTATGGATCAGCTGCCCGCGGCCCGTGTTGATGAGCACGACACCCGGCTTCATCTGCGAGATGGCCACGTCGCCGATCATGTAGCGCGTCGCATCGGTCAGCGGGCAGTGCAGCGAAATAACGTCCGAACGGTGGTAGAGCTCGTCGAGCGAGACATAGGTGATGCCCGCCGCCGCGGCATACTCCGGATCGGGATAGAGGTCATAGGCCAGCACCTCCATGCCAAAACCCTTGAGGATGCGGATCAGCTCCCGGGCGATCCGCCCCGTACCGACGATCCCCGCCGTCTTGCCGTAAAGATCGAAACCCAGCAGGCCGTGCAGCGAGAAATTGCCGTCGCGCGTGCGCCAGTAGGCACGGTGGATCTTGCGGTTGAGCGCCAGCAGCAGCGCCACGGCGTGCTCCGCCACGGCATGCGGCGAATAGGCCGGGACCCGCACCACGGGCATGCCGCAGCGGGCCGCCTCGCGCAGATCGACGTTGTTGAAGCCCGCACAGCGCAGCGCCAGGAGCTTCACGCCCTGCGCCGAAAGCGCCCGCACGGTCTCGGCGTCGGCCGTGTCGTTGACGAAAATGCAGACCGCATCGGCCCCCTGCGCCAGCACAACGTTGTGGATGTTCAGGTGGCTGCGATGGTAGCAGATGTCGAACCCGTAGGCGTCGCGCAGCTGTTCAAACGAATCGCGGTCGTAGGGTTGCGTACCGAATAGAATGACTTTGTTCATGGTTCGTAGACTGTTTTGTGTGCAATCACTTTCCGCAGGCCCGCAAACGGAGTTCCAAAACGGGCCCGCCGCTTCCAAAAACGCACGGCAACCGTTCCGGCGTATGTCGGACACGCCTTTTTATTAATAATAATATGGACCGGCATCACCGCTGTTTGGAGTTGCGGTATTCGGTAGGGGATTCGCCCGTGTGCTTCTTGAAGAAACGGCCCAGGTAGGACTGGTCCGGAAAGCGCAGCCGGTAGGCGATCTCCTGCACCGAGAGGTCCGTCGACTGCAACATCACCTTGATCTCGAGCACCACGGCCCGGTCGATGAACTCCTTGGCCGAGCCGTGCGAGATGTTGCGCACGATGGTCGACAGATAGCGTGTCGAGATGCAGAGCCTGTCGGCATAGAAGGTCACCTCGCGCTCGCGGGCGCAATGTTCGTGCACCAGCGCCACAAAGCGGTGGAAAAGGTCCGTCTGCCGCGTCGTCGCCTCGGGGACGCGCCGCTTCTGCGCATTGAGACGCTGCATCTTGTCATAGAACTCCAGCAGCACGTTCTGCAGCCGGTTGCGGATGATCGTATTGCGGAACATGTTGTTGCGGTCCCGGTAGGTGTAGGCCGCCATCTGGAACCAGATCGAGATGCCCTCGACGATCCGCGCCGGCGGATAGGAGATGGGGTTCATGCCCAGCTCGCGGAAAAACGACGGATCGAGCCGGAAGGCCGCTTCGGCGAACAGATCCCGCGAAAAGGCGCAGAAGGAGGCCCGGAAATCCTCCGAGCGGTCGTTAAGCGTCAGCACCCAGCCCGGCAGCAGCACGAGGAGCGTGTTGCGGCGCACCTCGCCCTGAATCTGATTCACGCCCGCCTTGGCATGGCCGTTTCGGCAAAAGAGCAGCGCACCGCTCTCGCAGCGGCAGGCGTGATTGCTGAAAAAGGAGAAATCGGACTCGCCGACGACGAATTGCTCCTCCGGGGTCGTGATGATCGGATTCAACTGTGACATACTCAATTCTTTTTCCGAACAAAAATAGTGATAAAATCGTTAATCCGCAGAACTTTGTTCCGAAAATCAACAACACTGTTCGCAATATAGAGTAGAACGACAGCGTTTTTAGAATACTTTTGCACCTGAAAAAGTTTTTTAGTACAACCAAAGAAAGGAATTATGAAGCAAACATTTGTGAAAGCAGCACTTATGATCTGCTGCATGGCAGTTGTTTCGTGCGGACAGGCTCCGACGGCCATGGGTCCCGGCCAATACGCCGTGATGACCGTCTCCACCACAGACCGCGAAATCCCGAGCAACTACTCGGCAACCATCCGCGGTCGTCAGGACATCGATATCTATCCGCAGGTGTCGGGAACCATCTTCCAGCTCTGCGTCACGGAGGGTCAGCGCGTATCGAACGGGCAGACGCTCTTCATCATCGACCAGGTTCCCTACAAGGCGGCCCTGCAGACTGCCGAAGCCAATGTTGCTGCCGCCGAGGCCAGCGTCGCCACGGCCCAGCTCACCTATGACAGCAAGAAGGAGCTCTTCGCCCGCAACGTCGTCTCGCAGTTCGACCTCTCGACGGCCGAGAACAACCTGCTCACGGCAAAGGCTCAGCTGGCCCAGGCCGAAGCCCAGCGCGTCAATGCGGCCAACAACCTTTCCTATACCGTCGTGAAGAGCCCCGCCAACGGCGTGGTCGGCACGCTGCCGTATCGTGTCGGTGCGCTGGTCAGCGCGTCGATTCCGCAGCCGCTGACCACCGTCTCGGACAACTCGGTGATGTACGTCTACTTCTCGATGACCGAAAACCAGCTGCTCGACATGACACGCAAGTACGGCTCGATCGAGCAGACGCTCAAGCAGCTGCCCGACGTGCAGCTGCGGCTCAACGACGGCTCGATCTACGACAAGACGGGCCGCATCGAGTCCATCAGCGGCGTGATCGATCCCTCGACGGGCACCGTCTCGCTGCGCGCCGCATTCCCCAATGAGGGCGGTCTGCTGCACAGCGGCGGCGCCGGCAACATCATTCTGCCGACCCTTTACAAGGATTGCATCGCCATTCCGCAGTCCGCAACCTTCGAGCTGCAGGACAAGGTCTTCGTATACAAACTCGTCGACGGCAAGGCTTCGTCGGCTCCCGTACAGGTGGCCAGCATCTCCGACGGCAAGGAGTACATCGTACTCTCGGGTCTCGCAGCCGGCGACGTAATCATCACCGAGGGTGTCGGCCTGCTGCGCGAGGGTACGCCCGTCGTGCCGAAGGGCCAGAGCGCCGCACAGCCCGCAGCCGAAGAGGCTCCGGCAGCCGCTGCGGCCGATAGCACGCAAACCGAAACCGGAAAGGAGGAATAGCCCATGACACTCAAGCATTTCATCGAACGCCCCGTACTGGCGTCCGTCATCTCCATTCTGATCGTCATCGCCGGTATTCTCGGCCTTGCGACGCTGCCCGTGGAGCAGTACCCGGACATCGCGCCCCCGACGGTGATGGTCCGCGCCTCCTACCCGGGCGCCAGCGCCGAGACCATTCAGAAATCGGTCGTCGTACCTCTCGAGGAGGCCATCAACGGCGTGGAGGACATGACCTACATCACTTCGTCGGCTGCCGTCGGCAGCGCCAGCATCAGCGTCTACTTCCGCCAGGGCACCGACCCCGACATGGCTGCCGTGAACGTGCAGAACAAGGTGGCAACGGCTACCGGACAGCTCCCGTCCGAGGTAACGCAGATCGGTGTGACCACCATGAAGCGTCAGACCTCCATGGTCAAGATCTTCTCGCTCTACAGCCCCGATGACAGCTACGACGAGACGTTCCTGGCAAACTACCTGAAGATCAACATCGAGCCGCGTATCCTGCGTATCCAGGGCGTCGGCGAGGCCTTCACACTCGGCGCCGACTACTCGATGCGCGTATGGCTCAAGCCCGACGTCATGGCCCAGTACAAGCTCATTCCGTCGGACATCACCGCGGCACTGGCCGAGCAGAACATCGAGTCGGCAACCGGTACGCTGGGTGAGAACTCCGAAAACACGTTCCAGTACACGATGAAGTACAAGGGCCGCATGATGACCCCCGAGGAGTTCGGACAGATCGTCATCTCGGCACTGCCCGACGGCGAGGTGCTCCGGCTGAAGGATATCGCCGACATCGAGCTGGGCCGCGAGTCCTACGCCTTCATGGGTTATATCAACGGACACCCGGGCGTCAGCGCCATGGTCTTCCAGACGGCCGGCTCGAACGCCACGCAGGTCGTCAACGACATCGACGCCCTGCTGGCCGAAGTGGAGGCCGACCTGCCCAAAGGCGTGGCCATCGCCCACCTGCAGAGTGTGAACGACTTCCTCTACGCCTCGATCAACGAGGTAATCAAGACCCTGATCGAGGCCATCATCCTCGTCGTGCTGGTCGTCTACGTCTTCCTGCAGGATATTCGTTCGACGCTCATCCCGACGGTCTCGATCCTCGTGTCGCTCATCGGTACGTTCGCGTTCCTCGCCGTGGCGGGCTTCTCGATCAACCTGCTGACGCTCTTCGCCCTCGTGCTGGCGATCGGTACGGTCGTCGACGATGCCATCATCGTCGTCGAAGCCGTGCAGGCGCGCTTCGACGTGGGATACAAGTCCTCCTACATGGCCACGATCGACGCCATGTCGGGTATCTCGTCGGCCATCATCACCTCGACGCTCGTCTTCATGGCCGTGTTCATCCCCGTGTCGATGATGGGCGGTACGTCGGGTATCTTCTACACGCAGTTCGGTCTGACGATGGCTGTGGCCGTGGGTATCTCGGCCATCAACGCCCTGACGCTCTCGCCGGCCCTCTGCGCCCTGCTGCTGAAGCCCTACATGGATGAGAACGGCGAGATGCGCGACAACTTCGCCGCCCGCTTCCGCAAGGCCTTCAACTCGGCCTTCAGCGTCATGATCGGCAAGTACAAGCACGTCGTGCTGCTCTTCATCAAGCACAAGTGGCTCATGTGGTCGACGCTCGTCCTCGCACTCGGTGCGCTGGTCGTGCTGATGAACACCACCAAGACGGGTCTTGTTCCCGACGAGGACCAGGGTACGATCATGGTCAACGTCACCACGGCCCCGGGCTCGTCGCTCAACGAGACGCACAAGGTCATGGAGGAGGTCGCCTCGCGCATCCAGAATATTCCGCAGATCCACGACTTCATGCAGACGGCCGGCTACGGCATGATCGCCGGCCAGGGCTCCTCCTACGGTATGTGTATCATCAAGCTCAACAACTGGGAGGACCGCCCCGACAAGGAGGATGCCGTGAATGCCGTCATCGGACAGATCTACGCCCGCACGGCCGACATCAAGGATGCCCAGATCTTTGCCGTGGCACCGCCGATGATCGCCGGTTACGGTACGTCGACCGGTTTCTCGATGCACCTGCAGGACAAGGCCGGCGGAGAGATCACCGACTTCTACAACATCTACCTGCAGTTCATCGCCGCACTGAACCAGCGTCCCGAGATCGCACGCGCCTACTCGACCTTCAACATCAACTTCCCGCAGTACCTCGTGGACATCGACGCCGCGAAGGCCAAGCGTGCGGGCGTCTCGCCGAACACGATCCTCTCGACGCTCTCGGGCTACTACGGAGGTCAGTACGTCTCGAACATCAACCGTTTCTCGAAGATGTACTACGTGACCCTGCAGGCCGATCCGAAATACCGTCTCGACGCCGAGTCGCTCAACAACGTCTTCGTGCGCATGAACAACGGCGAGATGGCTCCGTTGAGCCAGTTCGTCAACCTGACGCGCGTATACGGATCGGAGGTGCTCAACCGCTTCAACATGTACAACTCGATCGCCGTGAACGGTACGGCTGCCGACGGTTACTCGTCGGGTGACGCCATCGAGGCCATCCGCGAGGTGGCTGCCGAGGTGCTGCCGCGAGGCTACGGCTTTGAATTCGACGGCATCACGCGCGAGGAGGCCCAGACCACCAACAACACGGCCATCATCTTCGGCATCTGCATCCTGCTGATCTACCTGATCCTGAGCGCCCTCTACGAGAGCTTCCTGATTCCGTTCGCCGTCATTCTGGCCGTACCGTGCGGTCTGATGGGTTCGTTCCTCTTCGCCAAGGTCATGGGACTGGAGAACAACATCTACCTCCAGACGGGTATCATCATGCTGATCGGTCTGCTGTCGAAGACGGCCATCCTGATTACGGAGTACGCCGCCGACCGCCGCCGCGCCGGCATGAGCCTCACGCAGGCCGCCGTTTCGGCCGCCAAGGTCCGTCTGCGTCCTATCTTGATGACGGTGCTCACCTGCGTCTTCGGCATGATCCCGCTGGTTGTCGCCAGCGGTGTGGGTGCCAACGGTAACTCGACGCTCGGCACGGGTGTCGTCGGCGGCATGATCGTCGGCACGCTGGCGCTGCTGTTCCTCGTACCGACGCTGTTCATCGTCTTCGAGACGCTGCAGGAGAAGGTCAAACCGCTGGAAATAGACCTCGATCCCCAATGGTCGCTGCAAGCCGAACTGGAAGATGTCAAAAAAGAGAAAGATGAGGAGTAACATGAAAAAAATCGTGATAATCTGCCTGGCAGCCGCGTTCACGGGCTGCGGCATCTACAAACCCTATACCCGCCCGGAGGTCACGACGGCAGGGTTGTACGGCGAGGCCGAGACGGCCGACTCGACGACCCTGGGCGACATCCGCTGGCAGGAGATGTTCACCGACCCCCAGCTGCAGGAGCTCATCGGCAGGGCCCTGGAGAACAACACCGACCTCCAGTCGGCAGGCTGGCGCATCAAGGAGGCCGAGGCGACGCTCAAGTCGGCGCGGCTGGCCTACCTGCCGTCGTTCAACTTCGCACCGCAGGGCAGCCTGAGCAGCTTCGACAACAGCCCCGTGACGAAGACCTACTCGATTCCGGTCACGGCCAGCTGGCAGATCGACATCTTCAACGGCCTGACGAACGCCAAGCGCAAGTCGAAGGCCTTATACCTTCAGAGCAAGGAGTACGAGCAGGCCGTGAAGACGCAGCTGATCGCCAGTGTCGCCAACCTCTACTACACGCTGCTGATGCTCGACAGCCAGTATGAGATCACCGAAGAGACCGCTGCCAAGTGGCGCCAGAGTGTCGTGATGATGCGCGACATGAAGGATGCGGGCATGACCAACGAGGCGGGCGTGGCCCAGTACGAGGCCAACACGCTCTCGATCGAGGCTTCTCTGCACGATCTGGCCTACCAGCGCACGCAGACCGAAAACAGCCTCTGCTCGCTGCTGGGCGAGGCGCCGCACGAGATCGGCCGCGGCAGGCTCGAGGCGCAGCAGCTGCCCGAGACCCTCGCCGTGGGCGTGCCCCTGCAGATGCTCTCGAACCGTCCCGACATCCGTTCGGCCGAGTATACGCTCATGCAGTACTACTACGCCACGAGCGAGGCCCGTTCGGCACTCTATCCCTCGATCACGCTGAGCGGCTCGCTCGGCTGGACGAACAGCAGCGGCGCCGGCATCGTCAACCCGGGCAAGCTGCTCTGGAACGTGGCCGGATCGCTCCTGCAGCCGATCTTCAACGCCAACGCCAACCGGGCGCGCGTGCAGATCGCCAAGGCCCAGCAGCAGGAGGCGCTGCTCTCGTTCCAGCAGGCGCTGCTCAACGCCGGTGCGGAGGTGAACAACGCCCTGACGCAGTGCCAGTCGGCCCGCGCCAAGACCGACCTGCGCATGCAGCAGATCGAGGCGCTCGAGCGCGCCGTCGTCAGCACGGAGCTGCTCATGCAGCACGGTTCGACAACCTACCTGGAGGTCCTGACCGCCCAGCAGTCGCTGCTCTCGGCACGGCTGTCGCAGGTGTCGGACCAGTTCGACGAGATACAGGGCATCGTGAACCTCTATCAGGCTCTCGGCGGTGGCCGTGACCTTACGCAGGAGGAGAAGTAATGAAGCGGGGAGCGACACGGGACGAGATCATCCGCGCGACGCAGGAGCTCATCACCCGCAACGGCATCCGGGCCGTGCGGGTCGATGAGATCGCCCAGACGCTCGGTATCTCCAAACGCACCCTCTACGAGATGTTCGCCGACAAGAACGACCTGGTCAGCGCCTGCCTCGACGACATGAGCCTGCGCCAGCAGCAGCACATCATCGAGTGCCGGAAACGGCGCAGCGGCAACTCGCTGCAGAAGGCGCTGAAGCTCATGAATGAGTATATCGAAATCCTCTGCAAGGTCGAGTACAGCTTTCTGACGGACATCCGCCGCAAGGTGGTCTTCGCGGAGCATTACGACGAACACCGCGAGTTCTGGATCCGCGAGCAGACCGAGGACCTGGAACGCTGCCGCGAAGAGGGGCTGCTGCTCCGGGAGATCGACGCAAGAGGCTTTGCCGAACAGCTGCTCGGCACGATTCTGGAGCTCCGGCTCAACCACACGAACCGGGACGGCATCCGCCTCTTCTGCAAGATCATCCTGCGCGGGGCCGCAACCCGTGAGGGTATCGAACTCATCGACCGGAGACGATAGTTTCCGGCAGGACAAAACGGCGGACAGAAGGACACGGAAGCGTACCCCGATCCGCCGGAATGAAAATCCGCAGGCGTCGGCCTGCGGATTTTTTTTCGCCGTAAGGCACAATCCGGCAAAAAAATACTATCTTTGCAACAACGAAACCCGACCGACGGTGCACAACACGATGACATATATCCCGGCAAACAGCATGCTTCGCGGCATGATGATGGGTATGATGTGCATGTGCAGCCGACTCCGCCGGGTGTAGCGCTTTCACGTGCATGAAAAGTCAATCCGGCGTCCTGCGATGCCGGATTTTTTTATGAATCCCCCAAAAAACAGATGCAACAGATGGAACAGAAAAACTACCGTTACGAAACCTTGCAGGTCCATGCGGGCCTCACGCCCGACGAGCCCACCGGGGCCCGCGGCGTGGCGATCTATCCCACGGCGGCCTACCGCTTCCGCAGCTGCGACCACGCCGCGCGGCTCTTCGAGTTGAGCGAGACGGGCAACATCTATACGCGCCTGCAGAACCCCACAACCTCGGCCTTCGAGCAGCGCATCGCGGCGCTCTACGGCGGCGTGGGGGCACTGGCCGTCTCGTCGGGCATGTCGGCGATCCTTCTGACGGTGCTGTCGCTCGCCTCGGCGGGCGACAACATCGTCACCTCGCCGCACCTCTACGGCGGCACCTACAACCAGTTCCGCATCACGCTGCGCAACCTCGGCATCGACTGCCGCATCGCCCCGGCCGAGACCCCCGAGGCGTTCGGGCAGCTGATCGACGGCCGCACGCGGGCACTCTACGTCGAGAGCATGGGCAACCCGACCTGTGCCGTACCCGACCTCGAAGGGCTGGGAGCGCTGGCCCGGCAGCGCGACGTTCCCTTCGTCGTCGACAATACGTTCGGCGCGGCAGGCTACCTCTGCAACCCCTTCCGCTGGGGTGCGAACATCGTCGTGGACTCCGCGACGAAGTGGATCAACGGCCACGGCACGGCCATGGGCGGCGTGATCGTCGACGGCGGCAACTACGACTGGTCGAACGGCAAGTTCCCGCAGATCGACGGCCCGTCAGAGGGGTACCACGGGCTGAACCTCCACCAGGCGTTCGGCCGCGCGGCCTTCATCGTCAAGTGCCGCGTCGACGGGCTCCGCGACCTGGGCTGCTGCCCCTCGCCGTTCGACTCCTACCTGATGCTGCTCGGGCTCGAGACCCTCTCGCTGCGCGTCCGCCACGAGGTCGAATCGACCTGGAAGCTCGCCGAATACTGCCGCAGCCACCCGAAGGTCGAGCGCGTGAGCTTCGTGGGTTTCGACTCGCACCCGAGCTGCGCGAACGCCCGCAAGTACTACCGCTTCGGCTCGTCGGCCGTCTTCGCCATCGAGCTCAAGGGGACGCTCGAGAGCACCGTGCGCTTCGTCGAATCGCTGCATCTGGCGGCCAACATGACCATGATCGGCGACTCGATCACCGTGGTCACGCACCCGGCGTCGACCACCCACAAGCAGCTCGGCGAGGCGGACCTCGCGGCCGCAGGCATCACGCCGACGCTGCTGCGCATCTCGCCGGGGCTGGAGGACCCGGACGATCTGATCGAGGATTTTGAACAGGCCTTCACACACGTCGGATAATGGAAGCCCAGGTCTACACACACAACGGCCCGTTCCGTCTCGAGACGGGACACACGCTGCCCGAGCTGCGCATTGCCTACCACACCTACGGCACGCCGAACGCCGCGCGCGACAACGTCGTCTGGGTGTGCCACGCCCTGACGGCCAATTCGGATGTGGCCGACTGGTGGCCCCACACGGTCGAGGCGGGGCGCTTCCTCGATCCGGCGCGCCACTACGTCGTCTGCGCCAACATCCTCGGCTCGCACTACGGCACGACGGGGCCTCTGCACGTGAATCCCGCGACGGGGCGTCCCTATTACCGGGATTTCCCGCCCTTCACGATCCGCGACATGGTGCGTGCGCACCGCCTGCTGGCCGACGCCCTCGGCATCGGGACGATCAACACACTCATCGGCAGCTCCGTGGGCGGGTTTCAGGCCGTGGAGTGGGCTGTCGAGGAGCCGCAGCGCATCCGGAAACTGATCCTGATCGCCACGGCGGCGAAGGCTTCGCCGTGGAGCATCGCCATCGACGAGACGCAGCGCATGGCCATCGAGGCCGATGCGTCGTTCGGCGAGCCGCGCGACGATGCCGCAATGGCGGGGCTTGCGGCCGCCCGCGCCATCGGGCTGCTCAGCTACCGCGGTTCGCGGGGTTACAACCTCACGCAGCAGGACCGCGAGGAGATGCCCGCCCGGCACCGCGCCTCGACCTACCAGCAGTACCAGGGCGAGAAGCTCTGCCGGCGCTACAACGCCTATTCGTACTACGCCATCCTCAATGCCTTCGACACGCACGACGCGGGCCGCGGGCGGGGCGGGGTAGCGGCGGCCCTCGCCCGCATCCGGGCCCGGACGCTGGTCGTGGGCATCACCACCGACCTCATCTTCACGCCCGGGGAGATGCGCGAGCTGCACGCGATGATCCCCGGCAGCCGCTACCACGAGATCGACTCGCCGTTCGGCCACGACGGCTTTCTGGTCGAGCACGAACAGCTGAACGACCTGCTCCGCCCCTTCATGGAGCAGTAACCAACGCACAAATGACAAAAACGGAACAGATATGGCAAAAATCAAAATCGGCCTCTTCGGCTTCGGCGTCGTCGGGCAGGGCATCTACGAAGTGGTGCGCAAATCGAAAAACGCCAATGCCGAGATCGTGAAGATCTGCGTGCGCTCGCTCGACAAGCCCCGCACGATCGACCGCAGCTACTTCACCGACTCGGCGGACGAGATTCTCGACAACCCCGAGATCAACCTCATCGTCGAGGTGATCGACGACGCCCGCGCTGCCTACGACATCGTCAAACGCGCCCTATTGAAGGGCATTCCGGTCGTCTCGGGCAACAAGACGATGCTGGCGCACCACCTGCCCGAGCTGATCGACATCCAGAAGCGGCTCCACGTGGCGCTGCTCTACGACGCCTCGTCGTGCGGCTCGATCCCCGTGATCCGCAACCTCGAGGAGTACTACGACAACGACCTGCTGCTCGAGGTGAAGGGCATCCTGAACGGCTCGTCGAACTACATTCTCTCGCGCGTCTTCGACCACAGCGATACCTACGCCCATGCGCTGGCCCAGGCCCAGGCGCTGGGCTTCGCCGAGAGCGACCCGTCGTTCGACATCGAGGGCTACGACTCGCTCTTCAAGCTGGTCATCATCACCGTGCACGCGCTGGGCACCTACGTCGCCCCGGAGCGCATCTTCACCTACGGCATCTCGACGATCCACGAGTCGGACATCCGCTACGCCCGCGAGAAGGGGGTGAAGATCAAGCTCGTGGCGCAGGTCGTCAAGGTCAGCGAGGAGCACTTCACAATGTTCGTCATGCCGGAGTTCGTCACCCCCGACAAGTACATCTACAGCGTCGACGACGAGTACAACGGCGTGGTGATCCGCGGCGAGTGCTACGACCGGCAGTTCATGTTCGGCAAGGGGGCCGGGAGCCTGCCCACCGCCTCGTCGATCCTGAGCGACATCATGGCGCGGCTGCACGACTACCGCTACGAGTACAAGAAGCAGAACTACGTGCAGCGTCCCGACTACACGACCGACATCACGCTGAAGGTCTACGTCCGCTACACGACGACGGACATCCACCGCATCCTGCACTTCAGGAAGATCCGCGAGCAGTACACGAGCGAAGAGAGCAACTACGTCATCGGCGACATTGCGTTGAACGAGCTGCTCGCCAAGCGGGAGCAGCTCACCGGTGAGGACCTGTTTCTGGCCAACATCCCGATCTTCTTCCTGAACCGCGACCACTGATCCGACGCACGGCCCGAAGCTCCGCCGGCCGGAATCGCCGCCGCAGGAGCGAACTGCCGCAGGAACGAACTGCCGCAGGAGGCTGTTCTCCTTCGGCGGCGAACCGCGGCCCGGGACCCGCCCGCCGCTGGAGCGATCGCGGTCAGCGACCGAACCGGAGCCGCCGGATGCAACAGGGCCCCGAACCTTCCGGTCCGGGGCCCTGCCGTATCATGCGCCGCGTGTCAGTCCTGTACGCAGCGAACCGTCAGGCCGTACTCCGCGGAGATCGAGGTCACCTGCGGCACGTCGTTGTCGAGCGACGTGAACATCAGGCAGCTGCACTTGCCATCCTGCAGCGTCGAACCCATCACATAGCCCTTGCTTGTCGAGCCGAGCCGGTCGCCTGCTATGCCGTAGATCCAGAAGCCGCCGCAGACAAAGAAGTCGTCGGGACGCGCCGCACTTGCGGCAAGGGCGGTCAGCTCCGCCTCGTCGGGCAGGTGCCAGCCCGGCGGACAGATGCCCTGCACCTGCACGCCCTCGCTCCAGCTCTCACCCGCCGTCGCCGTGGCATAGTCGTAGAGCATGCCCTGCGTCGATACGGCCGATGCCCCGCCCGCAGGATTCCACACGCCACTGCCCAGCGCCGCACCCTCGGGCATGCAGCGCAGGTTTTCGGCCATCCAGAGCCGGCCGTCGATCGCTACCGTGCGGTAGGTCTCGCCGGCATGGGAGATCGTCCCGTCGGTCACCGTCACGTCACCCGAACCGGAGCCACCGTTCCCGTCATCGAGCGAGCCGCCGTCCTCCCAGTCGCTGATCTCGCCGCTCAACGAGAGCGAGATGTCGATATTGGTCACCTCGACCGACAGATCGTAGCGCTTGCCGCTCTCGAGCAGGGTCGAGGAGATCGTGCGGCTGCGGCTCTTGCCGTCGTCGGTGCGGACCGTCACGGTGAGCGTCCCCTGCTGCGGCACGAGAATGACCCGATACTCCTCGTCGGGCGTCACGGTGAAGACCGTGATCTCCTCCGCAGCCGCCCCTTCGAGCGCCGAAGCCGTCGGGACCGAGAGGTCCACCGCGGCCGTGGTGACGTAATGCCCGTAACGGATGCATCGGAGACGTTGTTCACGCGGATCGACAGCTGCGTGAAAAGGTGATAGAAGACCATGCCCACGGGGGCCGATGCCGGCGTGACACCGCGTTTGACGGCACCCAGCAGGTCCGAAGAGGCACACCCCGCGGTCTGATCCGTCTCGATGTGGAACTCCTCGGGCGTCCCCGTCGCCGAATAGGGGTAGTAGGCCGTCAGCGTCGAGGTAACGTTCAGGTCGTTGTACCACAGGAATCCGGGGGATGTGAAGGTCGAGCCGTTGTAGGTCATCATGCGGTTCTCGACATAGGGGCCGGAACCATCCATCATGACGGTCAGACCGATCCGGTCTCCCGCATCGAAATAGAGTCCCGTCACGCGGGTTTCGATCGTAGGCATGATTCGCACGGAGGATGTTGCAGTTTCGGCCTTATCGGCACATCCTGCGAGCAAAAGGGCGACAAGCGCCGCCCATGCAGTAAGAATCGATCTTTTCATTTGGAATCAAAGTCTTAAAAATGCGTCTTTATGCCGCAAAAATAAGACTTTTTATCCCATTTCCACCATTTCCGTCAGTTTTTATAGTAGGAAGCATCCAGTCCGAGCGTGAAACGGTTGCGCCGCAGGCCGGCGGCCACGGCGAGGATGAGCGTCAGCAGCGCGTTGAGCAAAAACGGGAAGCGGTCGCCCTGCGCATGGAACAGATGTCGGAGGAAGTCGACCACAAAGGGACAGGCCATCACGGCCAGGTAGTTCATCGCCATGACGAACGACAGGGCCAGCATCGCCGAGCGGGGCGGGGCGATCGTCGCGGCCTTGTCGTAGATGACGGGCTGCATCGCGCCGTAGCCCAGTCCCGCGAGCAGCGCCCCGAGCACGATCAGCGCACGGTCGCGGAACAGGCCGATACAGCAGAGCCCCATGGAGATCGACAGGAGCGAGACGAAGTTCACATACTGCTTCAGCCGGGCGATGATGCGCCCGATGAAGAAGCCCGGGAGCATGATAGCCAGAAAGAAGAGCGAGATGACAACCCCCGAGAAGGAGCTCTCGATGCGGTAGTCGTCGATCAGGAACGACATGTAGAAGGTCACCACCAGCACGGCATAGGTGATGAAGAAGTAGAGCCCCATCAGCCCGACGAGTTTCGTGCGGTCGATCGTCTTGTGCTGCAACTGGATGCTCCGGGCCGGTTCGGGTACGGGGCGGCAGCGGCGCAGCGCCCCGACGAGCAGCAGCGAGACACCCGGCAGCGTGTAGACCAGGAAGGGGAGGTGCCAGTCGACGTCGGCCAGATAGCCCGTCAGGGCCGTTGCCAGCACGAGCGTCAGGTTGTTGATCGCCGAGCTGTACCCCAGCTGCCTAACGCGGAAGTCGCCCGTGAAGTAGTCGACGACAAGGCCCGTGGAGAAGGGGATGACCATGCCGGCCCCGATGCCGAGCAGACAGCTGATGACAATGAGCATCCCCATGCTCCGGGCGAAGAGGCAGGCCACGCCGCTCAGGAAGAAGAGCAGCAGCCCGAGGGCGAGGATCCGCAGGCGGTGCGGCCCGACGGAGAGGCGGCCCGAGAGCAGCACGAAGGGGATGATGAGCAGCGACGGCAGCGACGTGAGCATCTGGATTTCGAGGTCCGTGGCTTTGGGGAAGATGCGGTTCAGATCGCCCAGCACGGGCGAGACGGCCAGTCCGGGCAGTGACGAGATGGCCGAGACGGACCAGATGGCCAGCAGCGCCATGAGCGGGATCGACCCTTTTCCTGTTTTGATGTCCATGACGAAGAAGTTTCCGTCATACGAGCAAGTGTCGTACCAAACCGCCGCAAACGACAGGCGACGGAGCCGCTTTCGCCACTCCGTCGCCCATCAATATCATTCTCCGTTCCGATCAGCGGTCAGCCACGCAGCGCACCGGCATGCCGTTGGCCCGGTAGTGGAGGACGGGCCCCTCGACACGGCTGTTCTCCACATGCAGCTTGTTGAAGAAGAAGTAGAACGCCGAAGCCTGCGATGAAGAGACGCCCGTCGTCCAGTAGAGCCCGATCCAGGGCTGGTCATACATCGCCGCGTTGCGCACCTGACGCTCCGAATCGGGGTTCACGTAGATGTTCTGGAATCGGCCGTCGGGATAGATCCGGCGTCCGGCGCCCATGAAGAGCGACTCGGCGCTGCCGTCGGTCAGCGTCCAGCCGTACTTGTCGAAATATTCGTCAGCGGAGACCCCCTCGAGCGGGTCGGCGATCGTCAGCCCGGCAAAGGCTGCTGCCGGAGCCACCTTCCAGCCGTAGGGGCAGGGGTCGTTCGCCGTCTTCGCATCGCTCCACAGCGCCTCGGAGTGCGAACCCCACATCCAGTCGTATTCCGAAGCCTCGACCCCGGCGATGAAGGTCAGCGGGTGTTCGCGCGCATAGTCCACCGTACCGGTCTCGGCCGACGACTCCTCGACGGAAAGCGACACGACGTCGCCCTCGTCGTCGTACAGCGTGGCCGACGTGCCGTTGCTGAAATCATAGGTGCCCGGACCGATGAAGGGCTCCTTGCGGCCCCACTGGTAGTAGAGCCCGAACGAGTTGAGCACATCGTCCGACGAGGCGTTGGAATCAGCCAGGGCGCCCAGGTTGCGGTCCATCATCTCGTACCCGTTGAACGAGACCGTCCCGCGATTGTCGGGATCGTAGTCCGCGGCCCAGACATGCCAGCTCCACAGCAGGTTTCCCTTGGTGTCGTAGGCGCCGATCAGGGCGTTGCCCTGCTTGATGCGCCCCTCGTCGTCGTCATCGGCTCCGACGAAGAACGAGGCCCGGCCCTCCTCGTCGAGCGTGAGGTATTCGATCAGATCGGAAGGCCGCTGCCAGATGATCTGCAGCCGGGCCGTCTCCAGCGCCGTGGTGCCGTCTCCGGCGTGCATGGCATCGAACAGGTAGTTGGTCTGCCGGCTGTTCACCAGGTAGCTGTTGGCCGGGCGGTCGCTCATGTCGACCGTGCGGCTGATGCTCACGTAGATCGACGCCGAGACGCTTCGGCCGTTGTCGCCCCGTCCGGTGATGGTCAGCGTACCCGACTCGGCAGCCCCCTCGGTATTGGGGGCCGGCGCCGTGATGCGAACCGTCTTCGTCTCGGTGTTGATTACCGGATCGCCCCACTCGGCCGGCTTCGACGAGACGGTGAGCGAGCGGACGTCCGACGCGGAGAACTTCACGCTTTTCGTCTCTCCGGCCATGAAAAAGAGCGCCGACTTCTCGAACGAGAGTCTGCCGCGCTCGCCGTCCTTGCTGCACGAGACAACCGAGAGAGCCGCGGCCACCAGCAGGAGCGTGCTCCTGAAAAATCCCTTCATAATATTATATTCGCGTTTACCAAATTTCGCATGTTGAAAAATCCTTGCAAAGATACCAAAAAGCGGCATATATCCCAACAACGTCCGTCATAATTTCGCCGCCTCCGCCCTTCGTTCTTCACATTAACGGATTCACGGCCCGATTAGTATGTCGGCGCGCCGTTTCCGGCACCGCGACCGGCAGCAGGCCCGCCCGGGATCGCCGCAGCAGGCGCCGGGAGAGGCACCGCCCGGCATCCGGATTCGGGTATCCGGCATTCTGTGCCCCCATACACCGCCGTCAGGCGCTTCGGACTTCCGGCCGCATACACTTCGGAAATCAAGTATCCCGTGTTCCCGACATCCGGCGCTGCCGGGCGTCTTGCGTCGGGCATGAAAAAGTCGGACATGAAAAAGGGGAATCCGGTATCGGATTCCCCTTCGGACGCCCCCTGTTGTGCCCGCATCCCGGGCGGCGGAGCTATTTCTTCTCGGGCCGGGCGATCGACTCGCGCATCGACGTATCGGCCATGATGTTCTTCATCTTGTAGTAATCCATGATCCCGAGGTTGCCGTTGCGGAACGCCTCGGCCATGGCCAGCGGCACCTCCGCCTCGGCCAGGATCACCTTGGCGCGTGCATCCTGCGCCTTGGCCTTGTTCTCCTGCTCGAGCGCCACGGCCATTGCACGCCGCTCCTCAGCCTTGGCCTGCGCGATGTTCTTGTCGGCCTGCGCCTGGTCCATCTGCAGCTGGGCGCCGATGTTCTTGCCCACGTCGATGTCGGCGATGTCGATCGAGAGGATCTCGAAGGCCGTCCCGGCATCGAGGCCCTTTTCGAGCACGACGCGCGAGATGGAGTCGGGATTTTCGAGCACGATCTTGTGCGAGTCGGCCGAACCGATCGACGAGACGATGCCCTCGCCGACACGCGCCAGCACGGTCTCCTCACCGGCGCCGCCGACCAACTGCTTGATGTTGGCACGCACCGTCACGCGCGCCTTGGCGATGAGCTGGATGCCGTCCTTCGCCACGGCGGCCACGGGCGGCGTGTTGATGACCTTCGGGTTCACCGACATCTGCACGGCCTCGAAGACGTCGCGGCCCGCCAGGTCGATGGCCGTTGCCATCTTGAAGTCGAGCATGATGTTGGCCTTCTGTGCCGAAACGAGCGCATGCACGACGTTCGTGACGTTGCCGCCGGCGAGGTAGTGCGCCTCCAGCTCGTTGGGGTTGAGCTTCAGTCCGGCCTTCGTGCTCTCGATCATCGACGAGACGATCGTCGAGGGCGGCACCTTGCGCCAGCGCATCAGGATGAGCTGCAGCAGGCTGATCCGCACGCCCGACACCAGGGCCGAGAACCAAAGTCCCACGGGGATGAAATAGAAGACGAGCCAGACGGCAAACAGGCACACAAAGACGATCAGTACGATCATTCCAGACTGGAAATCCATAGCGAAAAGGGCTTTTAGTTAGGTTATTTGACTACTTTCACGATCACGCTGAAGTTCTCGAATCCCACAACCTCGACTTCGCGCTGCGGATCGACATAGGCGTCGAGCGACTTGGCCTCGTAGATGCGGCCGTCGATCTCGATGCGGCCCATGGGCGAGAGGCGCGAGAGGGTTTTTCCACGCTCGCCGACATGCAGCTCCTCCTCGGGGCGGGGCATGCTCGAGGAGTCGATCTGCTGCCTGAGCGAGAAGCGCTGCCACGTTTTGGCGCGCAGCGAGATGATCGTCGCCACGAGCGACAGCAGCAGCACGACGGCGATGGCGATGATGCCGCCGACGGTTCCGAACGCGCGGAACGCGAGGTAGACGGCGCCGCCGTAGCTGACCAGCGCCAGCAGGGCACCGACCGATACGCCCGGCAGCAGCACGATCTCGGCGACGAGGAACAGCACGCCGAAAAGAATCAGCAGCACGACATACAACAGGTCCATGGAGAGCGATTGCAATGGTTATACGGCAATATACGGATTTTTTCCGATTATTCCGCGATTTCGACGACTTTTATTTCCAGCGTGTCGTCCGCCCGGCGGATCGCCTCCGCCACGCGGTCGGCAACGGCGCGGTCGTCGAACGTCCCGACGACAAAGTAGTGTCCGGCCCGCGAGAGTTCGGCCGAGCCGGCCTGTTCGGCGATCGCCTGCTTGACCGCCTCGGAGAGCGCCTCCGTTCCGGCGATCTCGATCCGGAAGAAGGTGGCGGCGGTATCGGGCTCCTGCGCGAGGTTGCGGTAAACGCCGTCGGTCCAGACCACAATCTCGGGCCGGATGAAGCCATGCTCCTTCAGGAGCTTGCGCGCCGCCTCGGCCTCGTCGAAGGTGGCGAAGCCGCCCGTATAGTAGCACCACTTGCCGGCGTCGTTTATCAGGTAGAAGAGCGGGTAGGCGCCGCGGAAGGTTGCCGCCGCACGCTTCGTATTGAAGGTTCCGAGCAGGATGCGGTAGATCGTGCCGTTGGCGTAGACCTTGCACTCGGGAATGGGGTTCTGATAGGTGTATTTCGGATGCGACGAGAAGGCGACCGTATCGTAGTCGAGGAAGCTGCGCTCGGCGATGCGCACCTTCGGCAGGCGGAAGTCCACCGTCTCCAGCTGCCCGGCAACCCCCCGCAACGAGTCGGCCGCAGCCGTCAGACCCAGTACGCGGGCCACCTGCTCCTCGTAGTCGACAATCACGCGCTTGCGCAGGAAGTAGTCCGCCACGGCATCCGAGGCGGTCTCGCCGCGCAGCGTGGTCATCTGACGCGACGCCCGCGCCGCAAGCTCCTCCTCGCGGGAGAGAATCTCCTCCTCGCCCAGCCGGTCGAGCACGTAGGAGTAGGCGTAGCTCTTGTTGTCGTAGATGTAGTTCCAGAGGGTCGACAGCGAATCGGCCAGCCCCGCGTTCTGCCGCTCGAGCGCCTCGAAGCGGTCGTGAATCTCCAGCGCCTCGCCCTCGGTGCGGGCGGCCGCATAGGCCTCGGCCAGATCGGTGGCGGTCCCGTGGTTGACCAGGAAGCGGTTGACATAGTCCACGGCCTGCGGCTCCATGCGCTGGGCACGGCGCAGCGCGGCGTAGTCCTCCGGAGCGAGACAGTCACGGAAATAGCTGTTGTATACCAGGTTGCGCACCTTGAGCGAGTCGGGGATGGAGACCTCCGCCGCGGATGACGGCTCCGAAGCCGACGCGGAGTTCAGGTTGGCAAGGACCCACTCCTGCTCGATGGCGTTGATGCGGTCGATCAGCCGCCCCTTGGCGGTGCGCAGGTCGAAGATCAGGCTTTCGAGCCGCAGAATCTCCTGCGTGTAGCGCTGGCGGTTGTCCGGTTCGTCGTGCAGGCGATGCCGCATGCCGCTCACGACGTGCATGATCGAATCCTCACGCACCTGCAACTGCGCATCGCGGCGCAGCAGCGACATGTACTCCTCGTTGCTCTCCAGCCCCGCAATGCGGGCCTCCACGGCCGGCTGCTGCGCAACGGCCTCCCCGCAGAGAAGCAGCGCGGCAAGCGACAGAAGCGATATGCAAATTCCACGAAACATCGCAGTTATCTCCACCATTTAATGAAAAAGAGTTGAATGAGACCGAAAATCTCCAGACGTCCCAGCAGCATCAGCAACGAATAGACCAGCTTCACCATGGAGGGCAGGTCGCCGTAGTTGCCCATCGAGTAGACCTCGCCGAAGCCCGGACCGACGTTGCCGATCGAGGCCACCGAGCCCGAAAAGCTCGTCATCAGATCGCAGCCGAAGAGCGTGCCGACGACCGTCCCGAACAGGATGAACATCAGGTAGGTGACGATGAAGATCAGCACCCCGTAGAGGGTCTCGTTGTCCTGGATGATGCCGTCGAGCCGGATGCGGATCACGGCATTGGGATGCTGCTGCTGCTTGAGGCGCGCACGCATCATCTTGCCGGCCAGCACCAGCCGGTTGACCTTGATGCCGCCGGCCGTCGAACCGGCACAGGCGCAGATGATCGAACCGAAGATCAGCAGAATGATCGCGAACGAGGTCCACACGTTCGTGTCGGCCGTGGCGAATCCGGTCGTCGTCACCAGCGTCACGAACTGGAAGGCCGCATAGCGGAAGGCCCGCCAGAACGTGGGGTAGATGTCCGCGGCATAGAGGCTGACGGCGATCAGTACGCTGCCCAGCAGCAATATGCCGAAGTAGTAGCGCGCCACCTCCGAACGGAAGATGTTGTTGCGCTTGCCCGTCACGGTGGCGTAGATCAGGCCGAAGTGCACGCCGGCAAAGGCCATGGCGAAGATGAGGATCGTCTCCATGGCCGGGCTGTTGTAGTAGGCCAGGCTGGCGTTCTTGGTCGAGAAGCCGCTCGTCGCGCAGGCCGACATGGCATGGCAGAGCGAGTCGAACCAGTTCATGCCCGCCGCCTTGAGCAGCAGGGTTGTCAGGGCCGTCAGCCCGACGTAGACCACCAGCAGGATCTGCACGATAAGCTGCGTATGGTAGCGGTAGTTGTCCTTGGCCAGCGTCGAGAGTTCGACGTTCGACAGGGTCATCTTGCTGCGGCCCATCGACGGCAGGACCACCAGGGCGAACATCACGACACCCATACCGCCGATCCAGGTCGTGGACATGCGCCAGAAGTGCATGCCGCGCGGCAGGATCTCGACGTCGTTGAGAATCGTGGCGCCCGTGGTCGTGAAGCCCGAGACACTCTCGAACCAGGCATTTTCCAGGTTGAATTCGCCGCCCCAGATCAGATAGGGGAACATCCCCACGACGCAGGCCACGAGCCACGAGCCGACGACGATGCAGAACCCCTCCTTGTTGGTGATCTGCACCTTGCGTTCGACGAAGATCAGCGGAAAGGCCCCCAGCAGCGCCGTCAGCAGCGACGAGAGCAGCAGGGGATAGAACGCCGAGTCCACGCCGTTGACGTAGGAGATACCCGCCGACAGCAGCATGAACGCCGCGATGAAGAGCATCACGACGCCGACATAGCGCAAAACCACATCCACTCTCATTGCGGCATCACGATTTGGACTGTTTCGACTGGTTGATCAGCGTGTCGATCTTCTCCTTGAGCTCGAGCATCTCGTCCTTGCACTCGCCCTTGACGGTGAAAGGGATGCGGAAGGAGAGGTAATCGCCCAGTCCCTTGTTCATCCCGAGGATGGGATTCACGCAGTAGATCGTCATGAAGTAGTAGAGCATCAGCACGATGGCGATCATGACGGCCAGCGAGATCAGCACGGGGGTCACGGCCCGGTAGGCATTCTTCTTCATCTGCTCGGCACGCGGGGCGAGCGAGCTCTGCGTCGAGGTCATGTAGTTCTTGATGGCCGAGGTCAGCCGGCCGTAGAGCGCCTCGTACTCGTCGTTGTACCAGCGGCCGCCCACGGAATCGACCTGCGCCACATTCAGCGAATCGCTACCCGCAAGCCCGAAGGCGAGGTAGTTGTCCGTCAGCAGGCGCAGCTCGGTCGTCGCGAAGGCCAGCGAGTCGAGGAACGACTTTTCGAGCGCCTCGTTCTGGGCGATGAGCAGCGTGTTTTCGAGCCGTTCGAGTTCGGCCCGGCAAAGGCTGTCATAGGAGCGGTCGCCGAAAACCGCGAGATGGATCAGCGCAACATTCTGTCCGTGAGCCGCATCGAGCATCTCCTTGGCCAATTCGATATTCCGCTTGTTGGCCTTGAGAATCTCGCCCGTATCACGGCTCAAGTGGCTCAACTCCAGAAAGGAGACCATTCCCGAAAAGAAGAGCAGGCAGACAATGCTCAGAAAGCCGACCGTCACCCTTTTGCGCAAACCCGTCATATCGTCCGAAAATAATTCAATTTTGCAACAAATATACGAATTAATCCCGATTAATCCCGAATTTCGCCGATCAAATCGTGCGAGGAGTCCATCTCGCCGAGCGCCACGCGGCAGATCGTATTGATGCGCGAGCGGTCGTAGGGGGCCTTCACGCGCCGGTAATTGCCCGTATAGCCGAACATCATGCCGCCGCGCATCGTGCTCTCGAACAGCACGGTATCCTCCGTGCCGCAGGCCCGGCGGCAGAAGTCGCCGTGCAGCCGGTCGCAGAGCGCCTCGAGCACCTCGACGCGATGCGTGGCCACACTCGGCTGCACCTTGCCCGGCAGGTCGACGGCCGGTGTGCCGGGCCGCTCCGAGAAGGGAAAGATGTGCAGGAAAGCCGGGGCGAGCTCCTCGAGAAAGTCGCAGGTGCGGCGGAAATCCTCCTCCGTCTCGCCGGGAAATCCCACGATGACGTCGATGCCGATGAAGGCGTCGGGCATCAGGCGCCGCACGGCGGCGATGCGCTCGGCGAAGCGCGCCGACGTGTAGCGGCGGCGCATCAGTCCGAGGATGCGGTCCGAGCCGCTCTGCAGCGGCACGTGGAAGTGATGCTGGAATTTAGGTGAGGCGGCGCAGAAGGCTATGATTTCGTCCGTTAGCAGATTCGGTTCGATCGACGAGATGCGGTAGCGCTCGATCCCCTCGACCTCGTTCAGCGCCCGCAGCAGGTCGATGAAGCGCTCGCCCGTCGTGCGGCCGAAATCCCCGGTGTTGACCCCCGTGATGACGATCTCCTTCTGACCCGCCGCGGCGATCTCGCGCGCCTCGGCCACCAGGTCGGCGACGGGCATGTTGCGGCTTGCTCCGCGGGCGTAGTGGATCGTGCAGTAGGAGCAGCAGTAGTCGCAGCCGTCCTGCACCTTGAGGAAGGCCCGCGTGCGGTCACCGCTCGAGAAGGCCGCGAAGAACGAGGTCAGCGAGTCGGTGTCGCAGCTGTAAACCTGCGCCCGGCCCTTTCCGGAAAGTTCAACCACCCGTTTATATAGCGCGCCTTTATCGTTGTTGCTCAACACGATGTCCACACCGTCAATCGCCGCAATCTCCTCAGGCTTGAGCTGCGCGTAACAGCCCGTCACGGCGATGATCGCCTGCGGGTTGCGGCGGTGCAGCCGCCGGATGAGGTTGCGGCACTTCTTGTCGGCGTGCTCGGTCACCGAGCAGCTGTTGATGACGCAGATGTCGGCCTCGGCCGTGGGGGAGACGCGCACGAAGCCGCCGCGCTCGAACTCCCGGGCCAGCGTCGAGGTCTCCGAGAAGTTGAGCTTGCAGCCGAGCGTATGAAAACTGACTCTTCGGGGTTGCATGATTCCTTCGCTTTTTCGGGCACGAAATTACGAAAACCGCGCGAAATTTGGAGGCTTTCCGATAAAAAAGCGTAAATTTGCGCGCTATCGACGAACGCTCATGGAATTTTTCAGCGACCTGATCCGCTACGGCTATCTCTACAACGCGCTCGCGGCCTGCATCCTCTCGGGCATCACGTGCGGCGTGATCGGCACCTACGTCGTCTGCCGCCGCATGGTCTTCCTCGCGGGGGGCATCACGCACGCCTCGTTCGGCGGGCTGGGCATCGCCTTCTACCTCGGAGCCAACCCCATTGCCGGGGCGATGCTCTTCGCCGTGCTCTCGGCCCTGGGCATCGAATGGGCCGGCAGCCGCGGCCGCATCCGCGAGGATTCGGCCATCGGCATCATCTGGTCCGTGGGCATGGCCGTCGGGGCGCTCTTCATGAGCCTGCGCCCGGGTTACACCTCCGGAGACCTCTCGGCCTTTCTCTTCGGCAGCATCGTCACCGTCACGCACGGCGACGTCGCGGCCCTCGCCGCACTCACGGCCGTCGTCCTTGCGGGCGCCGCCCTGTGGCTGCGCCCGGTCATGTACGTCGCCTTCGACCGCGACTTCGCCCGCAGCCGCGGCATCCCCACGCGCGTGATCTCCTACGTGATGGCGGCGCTCGTCGCCGTGACGATCGTCCTCTCGATCCGCATCATGGGCATCGTGCTGCTCATCTCGCTCATTACGATGCCCGTAGTGATCGTCAACGCCTTCTCGCGCTCGTACCGCACCATCGCCCGCTGTGCGCCGCTCGTGGCCGTCGCGGGCAACGTCGCGGGCCTCGCGGCAAGCTATGAACTGGACGTTCCGCCCGGCGCGGCCATAATATTTACCCTCACCTTTGCGCTTATTGTCGCAAAACTGTTAACTTTGTGTCGGAAAAAACCGCGCCTGCCGCATGAAAAGCATTCATAAACTCGTCCTGAAGTCCTATCTGGGACCGATGATCCTGACGTTCTTCATCGTCATGTTCGTGCTGATGATGAACTTCGTCTGGCGCTACATCGACGAGCTGGTGGGCAAGGGGTTGAGCGCCGGCATCATCATCGAGCTGATGTCCTACGCCATGGCCAACATGATCCCGATGGGGCTGCCGCTCTCGATGCTGCTGGCGGCGATCATGACCATGGGCAGCCTGGGCGAAAACTACGAGCTGCTGGCCATGAAGTCCGCGGGCATGTCGCTCGTGCGCATCACCAAGCCGCTCATCATCCTCGTGGGATTCATCGCCGTGGGCAGCTTCTTCATCGGCAACGACCTCGTGCCGTATGCCAACCGCAAGATGTACAGCATCATCTACGACATCCGCCAGCAGAAACAGACGCTCGAGTTCCAGGACGGCCTCTTCTTCAACGGCATCGACAACATGTCGATCCGCGTGGGGCACCAGGACCCCGAAACGCACCTGCTGCGCGACGTGCTGATCTACGACAACCGCCAGGCCAACGGCAACATGAACACCATCGTCGCCGACTCGGGCTATATCCGCCTCTCGGACGACAAGCGCTACCTGCTCGTGACGCTCTTCCACGGCCAGACCTACGAACAGGCCCGCAACAGCCAGTGGTACACCAAAAGCACGCTGCGCCACCACACGTTCGACCTCCAGAAGCAGATCATCCGCATGGACGGCTTTGCCATGGGCCGCAGCGACGCCAACCAGTTCTCGAACAGCCAGACGAAGGACATCAGCGAGCTGCAGCACGACATCGACTCGCTCGAGCTGAAGGTCAACGCCGCGACGACGAGCTCCTACGAGCCGCTGCTCAAGGAGCAGATCTTCGTGCGCGACAACTCGGTGCTGCCGCAGCCCGACAGTCTGCGCGTCGACAAGCGGGACTACGGCAACCTGATGGCCATGGACTCGATCGCACGGCTTCCGGTGCGCGAGAAGGAGGAGGTGTGGGACAATGCCCGCACGCTGGCCAAGAACTCGCGCAACATGTTCGCCTTCGACGAGACGACGGCCAAGGATGCGCTCAACCAGCTCTACCGCAGCAAGGTCGAGTGGCACAAGAAGATTTCGCTGCCCGTGTCGATCATCATCTTCTTCCTGATCGGCGCACCGCTCGGGGCGATCATCCGCCGCGGCGGACTGGGACTTCCGGTCGTCGTGTCGATCATCTTTTTCGTAATCTACTACATCATCAGCCTCTCGGGCGAGAAGCTCGCCAAGGAGGGAAGCTGGGATGCCGTCTACGGCATGTGGCTCTCGACCTTCATCCTCACGCCGATCGCCGTCTACCTGACCTACAAGGCGACCAACGACTCGTCGCTGCTCGACACGGACTGGTATGCCGGCAAGATCAAGGCCGTGGAGGAGAGGCTCGCGCCGATGTTCCGCAAGATCAAAAACGCAATAAAATTCAAACGCAATGGCAAAAGAGACGATTCTGAATAGTGTGGAGGAGGTCATCGAGGATTTCCGCAACGGCAAGATCGTGATCGTCGTGGACGACGAAGACCGCGAAAACGAGGGAGACTTCATCGTCGCCGCGGAGAAGATCACGCCCGAGATCGTGAACTTCATGCTCAAGGAGGGGCGCGGCGTGCTCTGCGCACCGCTCTCCGAGGCGCGGTGCGCCGCTCTGGAGCTCAACATGATGGAGGAGAACAACACCTCGCTGCTCGGCACGCCCTTCACCGTGACGGTCGACCTGCTGGGCCACGACTGCACCACGGGTGTCTCGATCCACGACCGCGCCGCGACGATCCGCGCGCTGGCCGATCCGGCGACGCGCCCGAGCGACCTGGGGCGTCCGGGCCACATCAACCCGCTGCGCGCCCGCGAGAAGGGGGTGCTGCGCCGTCCGGGCCACACCGAGGCGGCCGTCGACCTGGCCCGCCTCGCCGGCCTGCAGCCGGCCGGTGCACTGATCGAGATCATGAACGAGGACGGCACGATGGCCCGCCTGCCGCAGCTCGTCGAGAAGGCCCGCAAGTTCGGCCTGAAGATCATCTCCATCGCCTCGCTCATCGCCTACCGCCTGCGCCAGGAGTCGATCGTCGAGCGGGGCGTCACCGTGCCGCTGCCCACCGAGTGGGGTGACTTCCGCATCACGCCCTTCCGCCAGAAGTCGAACGGCGTGGAGCACGTAGCCCTGACGAAGGGCGAATGGACCGCGGACGAACCGGTGCTCATCCGCGTGCACTCATCGTGCGCCACGGGCGACATCTTCGGGTCGTACCGCTGCGACTGCGGCGAGCAGCTGCACCGCGCCATGCAGATGATCGAGAAGGAGGGCAAGGGTGCCATCGTCTACCTCAATCAGGAGGGACGCGGCATCGGTCTCTGCAACAAGATCCACGCCTACAAGCTCCAGGACGAGGGGCTCGACACGGTCGACGCGAACCTCAAGCTGGGCTTCAAGGCCGACGAGCGCGACTACGGCGTGGGGGCGAGCATCATCCGCGAGCTGGGCATCCGCCACATGCGGCTGATGACCAACAACCCGCTCAAGCGGGCCGGACTGGAGGGCTACGGATTGCAGATCGACGAGATCGTGCCGATCGTCATCACCCCGAACAAGTACAACGAACACTATCTGGAGACCAAGCAGGAGCGTATGCACCACACGCTGGGTCTGAAAAAGGCATAGGCAGATGGAAAACGCCAGGCAGCTGCGCATCGTCTTCATGGGCACGCCCGAATTCGCCGTGCCGTCGCTCCGGGCGCTCGTCGCCGGGGGCTACCACGTCGTGGCCGTCGTCACGACGCCCGACAAACCGGCCGGCCGCGGGCAGAAGCTCCACGAGAGCGACGTCAAGGTGGCGGCCCGCGAGCTGGGACTGCCCGTCCTGCAGCCCGTCAAGCTGCGCGATCCCGAGTTCGTCGAGGCACTGCGGGCGCTGCGACCCGACCTGGGCATCGTCATCGCGTTCCGCATGCTGCCCGAGATCGTGTGGGCCATGCCGCGCCTGGGAACCTTCAACCTCCACGCCTCGCTGCTGCCGCAGTACCGCGGCGCGGCGCCGATCAACTGGGCGATCATCAACGGCGAGACCGAAACGGGCGTCACGACCTTCCTGCTCAACCACGAGATCGACAAGGGGGCGATCCTCGATCAGGTGCGCGTTCCGATCGGCCCCGAGGATACGGTCGGGACGATGTACGAACGGCTGATGAACCTCGGCACGTCGCTCGTCACGCGGACCGTGGACCGCATCGCCGCGGGCGACATCACACCCGTCGAGCAGCAGTCGGTCGACGAACGGACGCTGCGCCCGGCGCCCAAAATATTCAAGGAGGACTGCCGCATCGACTGGACGCAGCCAGGCAAGCGCATCGTCGACTTCATCCGCGGGCTGTCGCCCTATCCGGCCGCCTGGACCGAGATGTTCCGCGAGGGCGACGCTACGCCCTCGACGGTCAAGATCTTCTCGGCCTCGTTCGAGCCGGCGCCGCACGACGAGCCGTGCGGCACGATCGAGAGCGACGGCCGCACGCTGATTCGCGTGGCGTGCGCCGACGGCTGGCTCACGCTCGGCGAGCTGCAACTCGCAGGCAAGAAACGCCTTGCGGTGCACGACCTGCTGCTGGGGTGGCGCGACGTCAACCTCTGCCGGTTCCACCGATAGGAGAGGCGGTAGTTCAAGGCAGCCGCTGCTGTTTCCACAAAATCCCGGTCCGCAAGGCCGGGATTTTTCACGACAGCTGCCCCGGCGCTCCGGCCGCAACCTTTGCCCGCGGGCTCCGCGACAGCCCGTCTCCATCCACCCTCCGGCGGCAAAAGGGAGCAAGGTCCGGTCGCGCCCCTTGAAAAAAGCGGGCCGACATTCCGCATATTGCCTGTTTTTTCTTATCTTGCAATAGGAATCACCACCTAAAACAGCTCCTTATGAAAAAACTGCTGCTTATCCTCCTGCTGCTCGTCGGCGGAATCGGCCTGCCGTCGGTTCAGAGCGCCGAACCCGTCCCCTTCAACGGACTGATTGTCGACCAGACCGGCAAGGGCATCAAGGCCCGCATCACGGTCAAGTCGGACGAGCGCTACACGATTGCCAACAAGCGCGGCGAGTTCGGTCTGACGGACGTGGCACCCACGGATACACTCGTCGTCACCTACAAACGCGTATCGCAGGAGATTCCCGTCGCCGGACGCCGGAGCCTGCGCATCCGCTGGATTGCCGAAGGCCCGGAGTATGAAGAGGACGAAGGGCTGGTCGACAGCGGCTTCGGCTACATCAAGCGGCGCGAATATACGGGCAACTCGTCGCGGCTCTCGGGCGAGGAGATGGTGCGCCGGGGTTACACCGACCTGCAGTCGGCCATTCTCGGGCTGATTCCGAGCGTGCAGCTCCACAACGGGCAGATCATCATCCGCGGCATCGGCTCGGTCAACTCCAACAACGCGGCGCTGATCCTCTGCGACGGCGTCGAGGTGCGCAGCCTGAACAGCATCAACATCCGCGACGTCGTCTCGGTCGAGGTGCAGAAGGGGAGCAACATGTATGGACTTCGCGGCGGCAACGGCGTGATCCTGATCCGCACACGGAAGTAAAAATATGTGAATAAATCAAATTATAAACTCAAATATGTATTATTTTTGTCTCACTAAACCTGATTGCCTATGATATAGACTGCATTATTGTATAAACACATGAAAAAGCGTACCGTCCCCGCACAAAAAGCGTCGGTACAAACATATAAAAAGCGTTAGCTTTGCGTCTTTGCATATCGAAATCTGGAAAATTTCAAATTGTGGCAAAAGAAGTGAAGTTGATGCTCACGTCTATGGCGTGGGCTTTACTTTCATTGCTGCCACAAGGTATTCCAGAACCTCGATATGCGACAATAAAGTTTTGTCCCACGTTTTTTATATGCCTGTTCAAAATCACCAGCCGAAGGGACACGGCATATATTTTCATTCAGCAAATGAAACGGATTATTTTCATTCTATGCACATCCCTCCTAATGAGCTCCTGCGCAACCATTTTCTGTGGATCTAAAGCAAAAGTAACTTTCGACAGCGACATCAGAGAACCAGCCACATTGACCATCGACGGGAGAAAACACACGAACATCACCTTCCCGTATACGACAAAAATCACTCGTGGTTTCGACGAAACAGTCGTAAAGGCAGAAATGAAAGGCCACACAGCCGAGCCGGTCATTGTCAACAAGAGTTTCAATGCCGTCTCTGTCATCAACTTGTTCGATATCCTCGGTTGGGGCATCGATGCTGCTACCGGAGCCATTACCAAGCCGGAATTCAAATTCTATCAAATAGATTTTCAACCGACAGCCGAATCCGAGAATCAAGATCAGGAAAAAGAATAGGGGAGTTCATCTCACAACGAACAGCGCCCGACCTTCAAAGGTCGGGCGCTGTTTCATTCGATAGTGTTTCGTGACAGCCTGTGAACCGTACAAGACGGCTCTTGCGGCGCCTGCGGATCAGCTCCGCGCCGGCGCATCGTCGTCGGCAAGCGACATGGCACCCTTGCCGCAACCCGCCACACACTGTCCGCACGAGATGCAGCGCTCGGGATCGACCGTCGGCAGGGCAAAGCCCTCCTGCGAAATCGCCTCCACGGGGCACACGTCGATCATCGGACAACGGTGGTTCTGCGGGCAGAGCCCGGGATCGATGCGGACGGCCATCAGCGGATCTTCTTGATGATCTCGCCGCCGTGGCGGATCGCCTCCTCGTTCTGCGGGAGCATCTTCCAGGCACGCTCGGGCAGCGACTTCTTCAGCCCGACCATCACGTTCTCCATCTTCACGACGGGGCAGACCTTCAGGTAACCGCCCAGGATCATCGTATTGAAGAGCTTGGCCTGGCCCATCTTCGCACACTCGGCCGTGGCGTCGATCGAGTAGACCGAGATGTCCGTGCGCACGGGGTGGCGCGAAATACCGTTCGTGTCGTAGATCAGTACGCCGCCGGGCCTGATCATCGGCTCGAACTTCTCCATCGACTGCTGGTTCAGAATGATGGCCGTGTCGAACTCATGGGCGATGGGCGACGAAATCTTGCGGTCCGAAAGGATGACGGTCACATTGGCCGTACCGCCGCGCATCTCGGGACCGTAGGAGGGCATCCACGTGACCTCGTAGTCCTGCATCACGCCGGAGTAGGCCAGAATCTTGCCCATCGAGAGGACGCCCTGTCCTCCGAAACCTGCTATAATCAACGTCTCTTTCATAGTCGTCCTCTTATTTTACTTCCTTGATATCGCCCAGCGGATAGAAGGGCAGCATGTTCTGCTCGAGCCACTCGTTCGAGGCCACGGGCGAGAGTTTCCAGCCGCTGTTGCAGGTCGAGACGACCTCCACGAGCGAGAAGCCCTTGCCCTCCATCGAGCGCTGGAACGCCTTTTTGATCGCGGCCTTGCACTTGCGCACGTTGGCCGGCTTGTGCACGCTCTGGCGCGTGATGTAGGTCGCACCGTCCAGATGAGCCATCATCTCGGCGATCTTGTAGGGATAGCCGTTCAGGTGCGCGTCACGTCCGTAGGGCGTCGTCGCGGTCTTCATGCCCAGCAGCGTCGTCGGGGCCATCTGTCCGCCCGTCATGCCGTAGATGGCATTGTTGATGTAGATCGCCACGACATTCTCGCCGCGGGCCGCCGCATGGATCGACTCCGCCGTACCGATGGCCGACAGGTCGCCGTCACCCTGGTACGTGAAGACCAGATTCTCGGGCGTGAGCCGCTTGACGGCCGTTGCCACGGCCAGCGCACGGCCGTGCGCCGCCTCGATCCAGTCGATGTCGATGTAGTTGTATGCGAATACGGAGCAGCCGACGGGCGAAATACCCACGGCCTTCTCCTCCAGTCCCAGCTCGGCGATGACTTCGGCGACGAGCTTGTGCACCGTGCCGTGGCTGCAGCCCGGGCAATAGTGCATGACATTGTCGGTAATGAGTTTCGGTTTTGCGTAAACCAGATTCTCCTGTTTGATTTCAACCTCTGCCATCGTCTTCTACTTTTTAATCAGTTTTTCTTTGAGTGCCGCGAGCACCTCGTCGGGATTGAAGAGCATGCCGCCCTGACGTCCGTAGTGCTCCACGGGAGCCTTGCCGTTGACGGCCAGCCGCACGTCCTCGACCATCTGACCGGCGTTGAGCTCGGCCGAAAGGAAGCCCTTGACGCCGCGCGCGGCCAGTTCGGCGATCTGTTTCTTCGGGAAGGGATAGAGCGTGATGGGGCGCAGCAGGCCGACCTTCAGCCCTTCGGCGCGTGCCAGTTCGACCGTCGCCGAGCAGATGCGGGCCGACGATCCGAATGCCACGATGACGTAGTCGGCATCGTCGCACTCGACAGCCTCGTAGCGCACCTCGTTCTCCTCGAGCGCCTGGTACTTGGCCTGCAGCCGCTGGTTGATGACCTCCATCTTCTCGGACTGGAGCTCGAGCGACGTGACGACGTTGCGCGCACGTCCCGCGGACTTGCCCTGTGCGGCCCACGAACCGCACTCGGCGCGCAGCTCCTCCTCGGTCTTGCGCGGACGCTGCGGTGCGAGCACCACCTTCTCCATCATCTGACCGATGGCACCGTCGGCGAGGATCATCGCCGGATTGCGGTACTTGAACGCCAGATCGAACGCCTCGGCCACGTGGTCGTGCATCTCCTGCACGGAGTTCGGAGCGAAGACGATCAGGTGGTAGTCACCGTGACCGCCGCCCTTGCAGGCCTGGAAGTAGTCGCCCTGCGAAGGCTGGATCGTACCCAGACCCGGGCCGCCGCGCTGGCAGTTGACCACCAGGCAGGGCAGCTCGGCGCCGGCCAGGTAGCTCAGCCCCTCGGCCATGAGCGAGATGCCGGGGCTCGACGACGAGGTCATCACCCGTTTGCCGGCCGATGCGCCGCCGTAGACCATGTTGATGGAGGAGACCTCCGATTCGGCCTGCAGGACCACCATGCCCGTGGTCTCCCACGGTTTGAGCTCCATGAGGGTCTCCATCACCTCCGACTGCGGAGTGATCGGGTAGCCGAAATATCCGTCGCAACCGTAGCGGATCGCAGCATGGGCGATCACCTCGTTGCCTTTCATCAGTTTTACCTCTTTCTCTGCCATAGCTTACTCGAATTTTTGACGATAAACCGTAATGACGCTGTCCGGACAGATCACCGCACAGGAAGCACAACCCGTGCAGGCATCGGGATTCGCCATGCGGGCCACGGGGTAGCCCTTGCTGTTCACCTCCATCGACAGTGCGAGCACATTGCACGGACACGAAGCCACGCAGACTCCGCAGCCCTTGCAGCGCTCCCGGTCGACAACGATTGTTCCTTTGATTTTAGCCATAACGCCGTAGTATTGTTAGTTCCTTACAAATATAGTAAAATTTCCGGGTTCAAATTAATTTTCGTTATAAAAAAACGCCCTCTCGTAATAAAATTGTGCAGACAGGGGAGGCAGCAGTTTTTCCGGAAAGAGATCCGGACAACTCTTTTTCGGGCGGATCGGCCCGATGCGGCCGCAAATCGAAAAAAAATGATTACATTTATCCATCCGGGCTATTCCGGCCAACGCTAAAAACCACCGCTATGAACGATCTGTTCTCCTCCTTTATGAAGCGCACGCTGGCGCTCATCGACGAAGGCTCGTTTTTCCGCAAGCCATTCCGCTGGCTCTACACCCTGCTGGCCGTCCTCAACCTGCTGATCCCCATCGCCGTCCTCGTGTCGGCCATCAACAACCGGCTCTTCAGCGGCGGCGGCAAGATCATCGTGGCCTTCATCCTCGTGATTCTCTGCATCCTCTCCTGGTTCGGATTCCTGATCTGGTGGGACCGCCGCGACAAGGTGAACGCCTCGTCGCGCCCCGACGACGAATTCGTTGCCATTCCCGTCTTCTCGCACTTCCTTCAGACCTGCGGCGAATGGCTGGGCATGTTCGTCGGAATCGGCGGCTGCGCCCTGTCGCTCGTGGCGCTGATCTTCCTCGGAGAGGAGGGCCGGATGCTGGGACACATGCTCGGCACGGGGAGCCTCATCGGCGGAGGGCTGTTGTCGTGCATTCTCTTCCCGATCTACGGATTCCTGATCGTCGTGGCAGCCCGCGTGCTGGCGGAACTCTACCGCGCACTGGCTGCCATCGCCAACAACACCCGGAAATAACCGCCCCGAGCAACCCATCGGCAGCAACCGGTCCGCAACCCCGCTCGGGCCGCCTGCGGAGACGAATGCGAGGCATGCCCCCGACGGCCCGCTCCGTCACCGTCTTTTTCAATGCAAAAATCCCGGAAATTCCGGGATTTTTGCATTGTCGGAAAGACGTTCCGATATTACTCCTCAACGGTCTGTTTGGGGTCCTCGCCATAGACATTCTCACCGCGCGTGCCCGGCAGGCAGTACCACACCAGAAAGAAGATGCTCCAGACGAAGTTGATGACGCCGCCCGTGCCCAGCACGACGAGCTGCGCGGTAGAGAGGCGCACCTCCGCGCCGTTCAGCAGATCGGAAAGCGACTGCAAGCCGAAATAAGCCACCAGGACCGACAGGATGAATCCGAAGATATAATAGGCCAGCAGCAGTTTGCCGCTGCGCCCCGTATCGTGCAGGCGGCGCACCGAAACGGAGATGTAGGGCAGCAGCAGGCCGAGCCACAGCAGCGAGGAGAGGAGAGCGGTCCCCTTGAAGAGCAGCGCATCGATGATCCGCGCCACCAGCAGGAAGAGGAACGAGAAGAGCACGAAGTACCAGAATTCCGAACGCCGGGCACGACCCTCGAAGGAGACGTAGTTACGCAAACATTTGACAAACCATTTCATATGCGGGTAATTTTGATTGAGTCCGGATCGAAATCACCGTTCCCCGGCAGGATTCGCATGCCGCGGACTGGGACCGTAGTCGTTGTCGCCGCGGTCGCCCGACGAGAGGAACGAAAAGAGCAGAAAAACGAGGTAGATGCCGGCCGTCAGCACGACGACGACCTCGAAGGTCGAGAAGGCGTGGCACTCGCCGTAGAAGCGTCCGGCGACGAGCAGCACGACGTAGGGGGCCATCCACCAGCCGCTGCGTCCCGTATCGTGCAGGCGGCGCACCGAGACGGCCAACTGGGGCAGGAAGAGGAGCAGCAGCACAACGGTCGAAAGGAGCCGCGGACCGCCGCCGTAGCCGAACACCAGCACGTCGAGGATGCGCGCCGCCACCAGCAGAGCAAACACGAAGAGCGTGAAGTACCAGAACTCCCGGCGCCGGGCCCGACCCCGGAAGTTTGCGTAATTCCGGAAACATCCTGCGATCCACTCCATAGCTGAAACCCTTGTTTTCCGTCCGGTCAAAGATACGAAAATAATGCCTGCGGACAAATTTTTCGGCGGTCAAACGCCGTTCGGCAAAAGAAAAAAACGCGGGAGCGCCGCACAACCGGCCGCTCCCGCATTCGTTGCATGCTCCGCCGCGGAGCTACTCCCGGGCAAAGGAGTGGATCACGATACCCGAGCGCAGCTTGGGCTCGAACCACGTGGTCTTCGGCGGCATGATGTTGCCCGTGTCGGCGATGTTGATGAGCTGCTGCATCGAGACGGGGTAGAGCGCAAAGGCCACCTTCATCTCGCCGCTGTCGACGCGGCGCTTCAGCTCGCCCAGGCCGCGGATGCCGCCCACGAAGTCGATGCGCTTCGACGTGCGCAGGTCCTTGATGCCGAGGATGCGGTCCAGCACCAGATTCGAGAGCACCGTGACGTCGAGCACCCCGATCGGGTCGCTGTCGTCATACGTGCCGGGCTTGGCCGTCAGGCTGTACCAGTGCCCCTCGAGGTACATCGAGAAGTTGTGCAGCTCCGTCGGACGGTACTCCTCCGTGCCCTTGTCCTCGACCACGAACGACTCGCGGAGCTTGTCCAAAAGCTCGGCGGGCGTCAGGCCGTTCAGGTCCTTCACCACGCGGTTGTAGTCGATGATGCGCAGCTGTCCGGCCGGGAAGGTCACCGCCAGGAAGTAGCAGTACTCCTCCTCGCCCGTATGGTGCGGATTCTTCGCCTTGCACTCGGCGCCCACGCGGGCCGCGGCGGCCGTGCGGTGGTGTCCGTCAGCCACGTAGAGGGCCGGAATCCCCTTGAAGAGCTCCGTGATGCGGTCGATCTTCTTCCGGTCGCGGATCACCCACAGCTTGTGGCCGAAGCCGTCGGAGGCCGTGAAGTCGTACTCCGGCGCCTCGTTCCGGACCACCTCGTCGACGATGGCGTCGATCTCGGCGTTGTCGGGGTAGGCGAAGAAGACCGGCTCGATGTTGGCCTGCTGGTTGCGCACGTGGATCATGCGGTCCTCCTCCTTGTCGGTGCGCGTGAGCTCATGCTTCTTGATGGCCCCCGAGAGGTAGTCCTCGAAGTGGCAGCACATGGCCAGGCCGTACTGCGTGCGGCCGTCCATCGTCTGCGCATAGATATAGTAGTACTCCTCGGGGTCCTGCTGCAGCCAGCCCCGCTCGCGCCACAGGCGGAAATTCTCGACGGCCCGGTCGTAGACCTGCTGCGAGTGTTCGTCGGCGATCGGATCGAAATCGATCTCGGGCTTGATGATGTGCAGGAGCGAGCGCTCCGTGGCCTCGGCTTTCGCCTCGGCGGAGTTCAGCACGTCGTAGGGACGCGACGCCACTTCGGAGGCAAGCTCCTTCGGAGGACGTATTCCGCGGAAAGGTTTGATGCGTACCATAAGTTTTTCGGTTGTTCAGGGTTCTGGGTTGGTTGGTTCGGGTTCTGCAAAACCGGAAAGAGGCGGGTCGGAATCGCCACCCGCCTCTCTCCGCGTTGCCGTTTCGTTACTTGTTGACCTGGAAACGGGTGTTGCCCGTGCGGAAGAAGTCGACAATCTGCCGTGCGGCGGCCAGACCGGCGTTGATGTTGGCCTCGGCCGTCTCGGCGCCCATCTTCTTGGGCGTGGCGAAGACCCGCTTGCCGAACTTCTCGTCCAGCTCCGCCTGATTGCCGGCGGCGATGTCCGTCACGTACTTCAGGTCCTCGCGCTCGGTCAGCGCCCGCAGCACGCCCTCTTCGTCGATCACCTCCTTGCGGGCCGTGTTGACGAGCGTCGCCCCCTTGGGCATCGACATGAGCAGGTCGTAGCCGATCGAGCCCTTCGTCTCGGCCGTGGCCGGGATGTGCAGCGACAGGTAGTCCGACGAGGCGTACAACTCGGCGATCGAGCCCACACGCTTCACGCCGTCGGCGGCGAAGACCTCCTCCCCGACGAAGGGATCGTAGGCGATCACCTCCATGCCGAGGGCCTTGCCCTTGCGGCCCACCAGCCGGCCCACGTGGCCGTAGGCGTGGATACCCAGCGTCTTGCCCTGGATCTCGGAGCCCGTGCCGGGGGTGAAGCGGTTGCGCGCCATGAAGATCATCAGCGCGATGGCCAGCTCCGCCACGGCGTTGGAGTTCTGACCCGGGGTATTCATCACGACGATGCCGCGTTCGGTGGCGGCGGCAAGGTCCACGTTGTCGTAGCCCGCGCCGGCACGCACCACGATGCGGAGGTTCCGCGCCGCGTCGATGACCTCGCGCGTCACCTTGTCACTGCGCACGATCAGGGCGTCGACATCGGCCACCGCCTCCAGCAGCTGCGTCTTGTCGGTATACTTCTCCAGCAGGGCGAGTTCGTAACCCGCCTCCTCGACGATCGAGCGGATTCCGTCGACGGCCCTCTTGGCAAAGGGCTTTTCGGTTGCAACCAGTACTTTCATCGTTTTCTTGATTTCAATGTTCAACTCTTCATGATAATCCCAGGCCTTCACCTCCCCGGTAAGGGTATCGTAGCCGGTCGGGACACGCGTGATGATGGACATGGCGCGTTATTTGGCATGCTTTTCGGCGAACTCGCGCATGCACTCCACGAGCACCTGCACGCTCTCGATCGGCAGGGCGTTGTAGCACGAGGCGCGGAAGCCGCCCACCAGACGGTGGCCCTTGATTCCGACGATGCCGCGCGCCTTGGCCTCCTCCATGAACAGGGGAGCCAGCTCCTCGTAGCCGTCGGCCATGACAAAGCAGATGTTCATCAGCGAGCGGTCCTCCTTCTCGACCGTGCCGCGGAAGAGCGGGTTGCGGTCGATCTCGTCGTAGAGCAGCTGTGCCTTGGCGACGTTGCGGCGGTGGATTTCGGCTACGCCGCCGATCGACTTGAGCCAGCGCAGCGTCTCCTTCAGCACGTAGATCGGGAAGACGGGCGGCGTGTTGAACATCGAGTTGTTCTCGACGTGCGTGCGGTAGTTGACCATCGTCGGCAGGTCACGCACGATGCGGTCGAGCATATCCTCGCGGATGATGCCGAAGGCCACGCCCGCGGGTGCGAGGTTCTTCTGCGCGCCGCCGTAGATCATGGCGTACTTCGTGACGTCGACCGGGCGCGAGAGGATGTCGGACGACATGTCGGCGATCAGGGGCACCGGCGAGTCGATATCCTCGTGGTACTCCGTACCGTAGATCGTGTTGTTCGACGTGATGTGCAGATAATCCAGATCCGTCGGGATGGCAAAGCCCTTGGGGATATAGGTGAAGTTGCGGTCCTCGGACGAAGCCAGCACCTCCACTTCGCCGTAGCGCTTGGCCTCCTTGATGGCCTTCTTCGACCATACGCCCGTATTGACGTATCCGGCCTTCTTACCCAGGAAGTTGGCGGGAATCTGATAGAAATAGGTGCTCGCACCGCCGCCCAGATAGATGATCTTGTAGTTGTCGGGGATGTGGAGCAGCTCACGGAAAAGCGCATCGGCATCGGCCATCACCTGGTCGAAGTCCTTCGATCGGTGCGAAATCGACAGCACGGAAAGCCCCGTACCGTTGAAATCCAGAACCGCTTTGGCCGCATTTTCGATGACCTCGTCCGCCAGGATGGAAGGTCCCGCATTGAAATTGTGCTTTTTCATAATGATTTGAAATGAATTTTGGGTATTCAGGTTCTTGTTTGTTAGTTTACTAACACAAATATATAAAATATATTTCCGAAAACCCAAGCCTTGCGCAAATAAATTTTACGCCGTGCACGCAGGCTCCGTATTTTTGAATAGTTTTTTGTAAATTTGCCGAAATTTAATGCTTCCGCGCCATGATAAAATCCATGACGGGCTTCGGCAAGGGCGAAGCCACGTTTCAGAACAAAAAGATCACGGTCGAGATCCGCTCGCTGAATTCCAAGCAGTTGGACCTCAACCTGCGCCTGCCGTCCGTCTACCGGCAGTCGGAATACGAACTGCGCACGCTGATCGCCCGCACGGTGCAGCGCGGCAAGGTCGACGTCTTCGTCAACGTCGAGTCGCAGCGCGTCGAAACCCCGGCGCGCATCAACCGTGAACTCTTCCGCGAATACCTCCGCCAGCTGAACGATACGCTCGCCTATGCGGGCATCGACGCCGACTACGACACGCTCGTGCCGGCCATCCTGCGCATGCCCGAGGTCGTCTCGGCCGAATCGGAAACGGTCTCCGACGAGGAGCACGCCGCGCTCCTCTCCGCCGCGGAGGCCGCCGCCGCACACCTCGACGCCTTCCGCGCACAGGAGGGGGCCATCCTGATTGCCGACCTGCTGCGCCGCGTCGACCTGATCGAGCAGTACAAAGAGGAGGTCGTCCCCTTCGAGCAGGCCCGCACGCAGACCATCCGCGCACGCATCCTGGACAACCTCGCACAGCTGAAGGTCGACGTCGACAGCAACCGTCTCGAGCAGGAGATGATCTTCTACCTCGAGAAACTCGACATCACCGAGGAGAAGGTGCGGCTGACGAACCACTGCCGCTACTTCCGCGAGGTAGCCGCGGGCGAGGAGGGCGTCGGCCGCAAGCTGGGCTTCATCGCCCAGGAGATGGGCCGCGAGATCAACACCATGGGCTCGAAGGCCAACGAAACGAACATCCAGATCCTCGTCGTCAAGATGAAGGACGAGCTGGAGAAGATCAAGGAACAGGTATTGAACATTCTCTGATGGGCCAGGTCGTCATATTCTCCGCCCCGAGCGGATCGGGCAAGACCACGATCGTGCACCGCCTGCTGGCACGCTATCCGCAGTTTGAATTCTCCGTCTCGGCCACGAGCCGGGCGCCGCGCGGCACCGAACGCGACGGCGTGGACTACTACTTCCTCACGCAGGAGGCCTTCCGCAAGGCCGTCGCCGAGGGGCGCTTCGTCGAGTGGGAGGAGGTCTACCAGGGCACCTGCTACGGCACGCTGCGCAGCGAGGTCGAGCGCATCTGGGACAAGGGACACATCATCCTCTTCGACGTCGACGTCATGGGCGGCATCAACCTCAAGCGCATCTTCGGCGCCGACGCCTGCTCGATCTTCATCATGCCGCCCTCGATCGAGGAGCTGCGCCGCCGCCTCGAGGGGCGCGGCACGGACACGCCGGAGGTGATCGAACGCCGCGTGGCGAAGGCCGAGTTCGAGCTGACGAAGGCCCCGGAGTTCGACCACACGGTCATCAACGACCGCCTCGACGACGCCGTGGAGGAGGTCTGCACCATTCTTAACCAATTCATCATCAGATAGTCATGACACGCGAGCTGCTCTATTTCGGGTCGTTCAATCCGGTGCATAACGGGCACATCGCCCTGGCCGAATACGCCATCGAACGCAACCTGTGCGACGAGGTCGTGCTGATCGTCTCGCCGCAGAGCCCCTACAAGGAGGCCGCGGAGCTGGCGCCCGAGATGGACCGCTTCGAGATGGCCGAGCGGGCCTGCGCCGCCTCGAAATACCCCGACCGGATCAAGGCATCGGCCGTGGAGTTCCTGCTGCCGCACCCCTCCTATACGGTCGACACGCTGCGCTTCCTCGAAAAGGAGTGCGGCGGGCGGATGCGCTTTGCGATCCTCATGGGCGGCGACCAGATCGCCGCACTCGACGGCTGGAAGGAGTACGAACGGCTCTTCGACTATCCGATCTACGTCTATCCGCGGCGCGGGGAGCGCATCGACCGCTTCACCGACCGCATCACGCTGCTCGACGACGCGCCGCTGCTCGACATCTCGGCCACCGACATCCGCCTGCGCGTCGCGCAGGGCGAGCCGATCACCGGGATGGTCGCCCCCTCCGTCGCGGAATACATCCGGGAGAAGGGGCTCTGGAGCCCCGCCGACCTCGTTGCGGCGCTCACCGTACAGATAGAGAAAACCCCCGACGATCGGCAGCTGCTCCTGACGCGCGGCAAGCTCCACTACCGGCTCAACGAGTGGGGCCGGGCCCTCAACGACTTCAACCGCGTGCTGGCGCTCGACCCTGCGGCCACCGAGGCCGCGCAATATGCCGGCATGATCCGGGAAATTCTGGAATTCCGATACAAAGACATCTACAACCCCTGATGGAAAGACTCAAGATTGCCCTTCTGGCAGGCGGCGACTCCCCCGAGCGGGAGATCGCCCTGCAGAGCGCCGCACAGATCGAGGCGGCGCTCGACCACACGAAATACGACATCACGGTCATCGACCTGCACCACCGCGACTGGCACTACACGGCCCCCGACGGCCGGCAGTGGCAGCTCGACAAGAACGACTTTTCGCTCACGGTCGACGGGGTGCGAAAGGTCTTCGACTATGCGCTCATCATCATCCACGGCACGCCGGGCGAGGACGGACGCCTGCAGGGCTACCTCGACATGATGGGCATTCCCTATTCGTCGTGCTCGATGACCTCGTCGGTCATCACCTTCGACAAGATCACGACCAAGCGCACGCTCGCCGGCCGCGGCATTCCGCTCGCGCGGGAGATCTTCCTGCGCCGCGGCGAGGCCTTCGATCCGGCGCGCATCGTTGCCGAGCTGGGCCTTCCGCTCTTCGTGAAGCCCAACGCCAACGGCTCGTCGTTCGGCGTGACGAAGGTCCTCACGGCCGAAGAGCTGCCCGCAGCCGTCGACGCCGCCTTCGCGCAGGGCGACGAGATCCTCATCGAGGAGTGCATCACGGGACGCGAGATGGGTTGCGGCATCCTCGTGGCAGGGGGCCGCGAGTACCTCTTCCCGATCACGGAGATCGTCCCCAAAAAGGCCTTCTTCGACTACGAGGCCAAGTACACGGCGGGGCTCTCCGAGGAGATCACCCCGGCGCCGATCGACGAATCGGTCCGCCGCGAGCTCAACCGCATGACGCGCGAAGCCTACCGCGCCTGCCGCTGCTCGGGCGTCGTGCGCGTGGACTTCATCGTCACGCCCGAGGGCCGTCCCTACTTCATCGAGCTGAACTCCATCCCGGGCATGAGCGCCGGGAGCATCGTCCCGAAGCAGGTGCGCCAGATGGGCATGACGCTCGGGGAGCTCTACGACATCATCATCGCCGACACCTGCCGCAAATGATCGAGATCGACGACAAGATCGTCAGCGCGGACCTGCTGCGCGAGTGCTTCGCCTGCGACCTGGCGGCCTGCAAGGGCATCTGCTGCGTCGAGGGCAATGCGGGCGCACCGCTCGAGATCGACGAGGTCGACACGCTCGAGCGCGAATATCCGAACTACCGTCCCTGCATGACAGCGGAGGGGATCGAGGCCGTCGAGCGGCAGGGCTTCATGGTCGTGGACGAGGAGGGCGACTACACCACGCCGCTGGTCAACGACGCCGAGTGCGCCTACGCCTGCCGCGGCGAGGACGGCGTGACGTTCTGCGCCATCGAGAAGGCGTGGCAGGAGGGTCGCACGACCTTCCGCAAGCCGATCTCGTGCCACCTCTATCCGATCCGCCTGATGCGCTTCTCGAACGGCACGATCGGACTGAACTACCACCGCTGGTCGGTCTGCGAGGCGGCCCGGGTCCACGGCCGCAAACTGGGCATCCCGGTCTACAAGTCGCTGCGCGAGCCGATCATCCGCCGCTTCGGCGAGGAGTTCTACCGCGCACTGGAGGCCGCCGAGGAGCTGCTCAAACAACAGTAGGAGGGCAGGGTCGCCCTCCCGAACCACAAAAGAGAACATGGAATGAAAAGATACCTGCTGACACTGGCCGTCCTCGCGACGGCACTTACCGCCGGAGCGCGCACGGCACGTCCCTCGCGCGCCGAACTACAACAACAGGCCGTCGAGGCGATGGCCGAGGCCGATTCGCTGCGCCGGCTCTCCGACACGCAGAGCGTGCTGATCGACTCGCTGCAGCAGCTGCTCGATCGCAGCGAGACGCTCCTTGCGGCGCGCAATGCGGCAAACCGGACCCCCGAGGCGGAGCTCTCGCCAGAGCAGCGGGCCGAGGACTCCGTCGCCACGCTGCGCCTGCGCCTCGAGCGCAAGCAGATCGAGTCGACGTTCGATACGAACGGCCTGACAGTCATCGACACGCTCAACTCGGGCAACGACGCCCTCTACGTCATTCTCTACGGCAACAACACGTGGAAATATGTCCGCAACCGCGCCGTGGCGAAGGACAGCACGATCTTCGAGAAGTACTGGGACACCGAATCGCTCTTCCCGTACCAGTCGGTCAACATCGCCGCCATGCCGCAGTCGGTGGTCATCGACCTGATCGACTCGACGCGCAGCTACCACTGCCCCTATCAGGGTGCGGTCAACCCGCGCGGCAAGTACGGACCGCGCCGCGGACGCCGCCACCAGGGCGTGGACCTGCCGCTCAAGATGGGCGACCCGGTCTATGCGACCTTCTGCGGGCGCGTGCGCATCTCGAAGTATGTGCGCGGCTACGGCAATCTGGTCATCATCCGCCACGACAACGGGCTGGAGACCTACTACGGCCACCTCTCCGAGCGGCTGGCCGAGCCGGGACAGTGGGTCGAGGCGGGCGAGGTGATCGGGCTGGGCGGTTCGACGGGCCGTTCGACGGGGCCCCACCTGCACTTCGAGACCCGCTACTACGGACAGGCATTCGATCCCGAGCGGCTGATCGACTTCAAGAACGGCATGCTCTGCCGCGAGACCTTCCTGCTGAAAAAGTCCTTCTTCAGCATCTACTCCAATGCCGGGCAGGATTTCGAGGACGAGATCGCCAACGAGGAGCAGGACAAGAAGGAGGCAGCCGAAAAGGCAGCCATGCGCTACCACCGCATCCGCTCGGGCGACACGCTGGGCGCCATCGCCCGCCGCTACGGCACCACGGTCTCGAACATCTGCCGCCTGAACGGCATCAAGTCGACGACGATCCTGCGCATTGGCCGCACGCTGCGCGTAAGATAATAGGAGAGAACAACCTCTCCCGGGCATAAAAAGAGAGGGGCCGCAGACAATCTGCGGCCCCTTTCGTATGTCGGACAGGGCGGGACAAACGGCGGGCAGAGGGGAACAGAGGGGAACAGAATCGAGACAAGCGGCCATGCGGAGCGGCCGAGAACCGGCTCAAACGGCAGGGTGGGACCGAACCGGCTCAAGCGGCGGGGCGGAGCCGGGTCGAAGCGAATTGGGACAGACAGCGGGCCAACGCCGGACGGACCGAACCAAACGACGGGACCGGAGCCGGACATAAGCAACGTGCTCCGGCCGCGCGGGATCATTTCCCCTCGATGGCATCCACGGCGTCGATCACCGCGGCGCGGAAGGCGTGCCGCTCCAGTTCGGCCACCCCGACGATCGTCGTGCCGCCCGGCGAGCAGACGGCATCCTTCATCGCTGCGGGGTGGGTGCCGCTCTCGAGTTGCAGGCGGCCCGTGCCGACGACCATCTGGCTCACCATGCGGTAGGCCTCATCCCGCGGGATACCGTGCTTGACGGCCGCATCGCCCAGCGCCTCGATGAACATCGCGACAAAGGCCGGGGCACAGCCGCAGACCGTCCCGGCGACGGCCAGCAGCGGGGTGTCGATTTCGACGACCATGCCCACGCCGCCGAGCAGTGCACGCACGGCCTGCCACTCGTCGGCCGTAAGGCTGTGGCGCCGCTCGCAGACGACGATCCCTTCGCAGACCGACACGGGCGTATTGGGGACCGTGCTTATATGGTGCGTCCCCGGCGCAAGAATGGCCTCGTAGCGGTCGAACGTAAAGCCCGCAGCCACCGAGAGGACAATCTTGCCGGCGAGCCGCCCGCGCAGGGGCGTCAGCACCTCTTCGACCTGGCGGGGCTTCACGGCGACGACCAGCACGTCGGCAAAGTCCGCAACCTGTGCGGCGTCCGCCAGCGGGCGGATGCCGCGCAGACCGGCATTCCGGCACAGTTTCTCCCAGTTGCGCGCACAGGCCGCCACCTCGTCGGGCGCGACCTTGCCGCTGCGCAGCAGGCCGTCGGTGAGGGCCTGCGCCATGTTTCCGAATCCAAGGAATCCGATCTTCATATTCGTATCAGTGTTGTGCGGCAGAGTAGTCGCGTTCGCCGAAGATGAGCGTACCGACGCGCACCATCGTCGCGCCGCACGCCACGGCCAGCGGATAGTCGTGCGACATGCCCATCGAAAGGGTGTCGAATGCCGGCCCGAAGTGGGGTTTCAACCGCTCGAAGCAGCGCCGCAGCTCCTCGAAGTCGCGCCGCACGACCGCCTCGTCGTCCGTATTGGTGGCGATGCCCATCACGCCGCGCACCCGCACGTCGGGCAGCGCCGCAAAGGGCGACGTGGCGATCCACGCCTCCAGTTCGTCGAAGGCCCAGCCGCTCTTGGTCTCCTCGCGCGCCACGTGGATCTCGAGCAGGATGTCGATCACCCGGCCGCACTTGGCCGCCTCCTTCTGGATCGTCTCGGCAAGACGCGCGCTGTCGACCGAATGGATCAGCGCCACGAACGGCGCGATATACTTGACCTTGTTGGTTTGCAGGTGGCCAATCATGTGCCACTCGATGTCGCGGGGCAGCGCCTCGTACTTCTCGCGCAGCTCCTGCGGGCGGCTCTCGCCGAAGATGCGCTGCCCGGCGTCGTAAGCCTCGCGGATCGCCTCGGCCGGGTGGGTCTTCGACACCGCCACCAGCGTGACGCCCTCGGGCAGCGAGCGCCGCACGGCCGACAATTGACTCTCTATCGACATGTCATCCTATCTTTATGGTTCACAAATTCACGTCCGCACCGAAAAAAGGCCCGGAGCACTCCGGACCCGTTCAGCGCCGCCCTAACGGGCCAGCACGATCTCCGAGTAGGGGAGCCGTTCGCCCGGCAGCGGACTCCAGGTCCGCTGCGCGCTCTCGTAGACCCGCACTTCGCCTGCATCCGCCGCCGTGGCGACCAGACAATAGAGGTCGAGGTCGCGGCTGTCGTAATCCACCGCGACGGACAGTACGGGTGCATCGATCGTTGCAAACGGCTCGCCGAACTCCATGGTGCGCACGTCGAACGGCCGCAGCTCGCTCGTCCGGCCGTCCACGGCCGAAAGCACGTATCCGCCGGCAAGCAGCGGCGTCGCCTCCTCCTCCGCACCGGCCGTCTCCAGGCGGTTGAAGGGCACGAGCGCTGCGGCCCGCACCGGTTCGCCGACGGCCACGCGGCATCCGTCCGCCACAGAGAAGAGCACGACGGGGGCAAAGCGTCCGTCACCGAGGTCGGCCGCGAGCAGCAGCGCGCCTTCCGTCTGCGTCGTCACGAAGGGGGCGCCGCTGAGCATTTCGGCCGTCAGCCCCTCGGGCAGGGTCCAGCAGGGTGTCGGCGCAGGCAGCGTGCGGCTCTCGGCCATCGCTGCCAGGTGCAGCCGGTCCTCCTTGCCGCGCAGGTAAGCGACATGTATCGAAAGACGTCCCACGGCCGCATAGTGCTCGGGGTCGGAGTCGCGCACGCAGCGCATCGTCAGGTCATAGAAGAGGCCCCGCCCGTCCGCCTCGCCGGGGCAAAGTCCGTAGATGCGGTTGCTGCCGGGATCATTGACGGCACAGCGCATGCCGTAGCCCGAGAGCAGCGTCACCGGAGTACGTTCCCCCGTCAGCGGATCGAGCCGCTCGATCAGCGTATCTTCCGCCCCGGCCCGGACGATGCCGTAGAGCGATGCTGTCCGGGGAGCCTGCCCGTCACTGCACGCAAAGCGGCCGAGCGACTGCGTGCGTCCCTGCCGCTGAAGCAGCACCTCGACCTCCGAGGCGGGGTAGCCGCCCGGCGCGAGGAACGAAAGGCCGGTGGCCGAACGGGCGGTGACAACGGCATAGACGCCGCGCGCCGAACCCGCGGCGGAGGCGCCCGTCTGCGAAGACCAGCGGATATCGAACAGCACCTCGTCGTCCGGACGGAGTCCCTGCGCCGTGACCGAAAGCTCGTCACCCGGCGCACGAAGCCCCTCCGATTCGAGGAGGACGTCGGTCACGAAGACCGGCATCTGCTCCTCGTCCGAGACGCACGAGGCGAACAGCATCGCCAGCAAGACCCAGCAGCAGAGCAGCCTTTTCATAACAATCAATTCTTTATCAGCACATTACACATCTCTCACACCGTATGCGGCGCACCCCGTGCGGGCATACGTTACAAAGATACGATTTTTTTGCCATTTGCGATTTGTTTTGTACATTTGTTTCCTAACTCAACACACGGATATGAAAAAACTCTTTCTGATCTTCGCGGCAGCCGCCGCCGGAGCCTTCATCCCGGCCGCGGCCTGCACGAACTTCATCATCACGAAGGGCGCCTCGACCGACTCTTCGGTGATGGTCTCCTATGCGGCCGACTCGCACGCCCTCTACGGGGCGCTCTACCACACGCCGGCCGGACACCACAAGGACGGGGCGATGCTGCCCGTCTACGAATGGGACACGGGCCGCTACCTGACCGACATTCCGCAGATCGCCCGCACGTGGTCCACGATCGGCAACATGAACGAACACTCGCTCATCATCGGCGAGACGACCTACGGCGGCCGTGAGGAGCTCGTCGACACGACGGGACGCATCGACTACGGCTCGCTGATCTACATCACGCTGCAGCGCGCCACGACGGCCCGCGAGGCGATCCGCACGATTGTCGAGCTGGCCAACACCTACGGCTACGCCTCGAGCGGCGAGTCGTTCTCCATCGCCGACCCCGACGAGGCGTGGATCATGGAGCTCATCGGCAAGGGCTACAAGGACGACGGCAAGGGTGGCAACGCCCGCAAGGGCATCGTCTGGGTGGCCCGCCGCATTCCGGACGGCTACGTCTGCGCCCACGCCAACCAGTCGCGCATCACGACCTTCCCGACGGACGATCCCGAGAACTGCCTCTACGCCCCCGACGTCGTGTCGTTCGCCCGCGAGATGGGCTACTTCGAGGGCGAGGATGCCGACTTCAGCTTCGCCGACGCCTACGCTCCGGCCGACTTCGGCACCGTGCGCGGCTGCGACGCCCGCGTCTGGGCCTTCTTCCGCACCGTGGCCGACGGCATGGACGCCTACGAGGACTACGCCATGGGCTACAACCTCAAGAACCGCCTGCCGCTGTGGGTGAAGCCCCGCACGAAGGTCTCGCCCAAGACCGTCTTCGACTGCATGCGCGACCACTACGAGGGCACGCCGATGGACATGACGCAGGACATCGGGGCCGGAGGCCACAACTGCCCCTACCGCTGGCGTCCGATGACCTTCGAGGTCGACGGCACGGAGTACCTCAACGAGCGCGCCACGGCCACGCAGCAGACCGGCTTCTGGTTCGTGGCCCAGGCCCGCAACGACGCGCCGCGCGACATGGGCATCCTCTGGTTCGGCGTGGACGACGCCGCGACGTCGTGCCTGACTCCGATCTTCTGCTGCACGCAGGAGGTGCCCGAGTGCTTCAGCGAGCAGAACGGCTCGATGCTCGAATATTCGCCCACGTCGGCCTTCTGGCTCTTCAACCGCGTGACGAACTTCGCCTACATGCGCTACGACATGATCTCGGCCGACATCCGCAAGGTCACGGACAAGTGGGAGAACGACCACCTGGCCGTCATCCCGGGCTTCACGGCCAAGGTGGGCCGCATGTCCGACGCCGCGCGCCGCGCATACCTTACGGAGGTGAGCGTCACGACGGCCCGGGAGCTCTTCGACCGCTGGTCGAAGCTCGACCGCTACCTGCTGGTCAAGTACATGGACGGCAACGTCAAGAGCGAACACGCCGACGTGCTGACCTTCCTCGACGGCGAGGGCGGGGCCGCACACTTCGTCGACAACGGCAACGGCAGGCAGATTCCCGACAAGATCCAGTTCCCGGGCTACAACGAGAAGTGGAAGCGCGCCGTGGTGCAGGACAACGGCGAAATCCTGAAGGTCATCAAATAAACCATCGCATAGTATGAAATACGACATCATCGTCGTGGGCAGCGGACCGGGCGGCTACGTCGCCGCCATCCGCGCCGCACAGCTGGGCCGCAAGGTCGCGCTCGTCGAGCGGGCCGAAGCGGGCGGCGTCTGCCTCAACTGGGGTTGCATCCCGACCAAGGCGCTGCTCAAGAGCGCCCAGGTCTACACCTACTGCCGCTCGGCCGAGCACTACGGGCTGGAGCTCACGGGCGAAGTGCGCCCCGACCTGGCGAAGATCGTGGCACGCTCGCGCGGCGTCGCCGAGACCATGTCGAAGGGGGTGCAGTTCCTGCTCCGAAAGAATGCCATCGACCTCATCCCGGGCTTCGGACGCCTCACGGCGCCGGGACACCTCGACGTCGACGGCACCCCCTACGAGGCCGACCACATCATCCTCGCCACGGGAGCGCGCCCGCGCGAAATGCCCTTCATGCCCGTCGACGGGGTGAAGGTCCTCTCGTCGCGCCACGCCCTGACGCTCGACCGCCTGCCCGGCTCGATGATCGTCGTCGGATCGGGGGCCATCGGCAGCGAATTCGCATGGTTCTACGCCGCGCTGGGCGTCAAGGTCACCGTCGTGGAGTACCTGCCGCGGATGATGCCGCTCGAGGACGAGGAGGTCTCGAAAACCATGGAGCGGGCCTTCCGCAAGCTGCGCGCCACGGTGCTCACCTCGACGACCGTCAAGGGCGTTACGGTAAATGGCGACGGGCAGTGCGAGGTGGCGATCGAGGGCAGGAAGGGCGCCGAGACGCTGACGGCCGACGTCGTACTCTCGGCCGTGGGCATCAAGTCGAACATCGAGGGGATCGGCCTCGAGGAGCTGGGCATCGCCGTCGAGCGCGACAAGGTGCAGGTCGACGCCTTCTACCGCACGAACGTCCCGGGCATCTACGCCATCGGCGACATCGTCCCGGGCCCGGCGCTGGCGCATGTCGCCTCGGCCGAGGGTATCTGCTGCGTGGAGGCCATCTGCGGGCTCAATCCCGCACCGGTGGACTACACGACCATCCCGTCGTGCATCTTCACCTCGCCCGAGGTGGCATCGGTGGGCATGACCGAGCAGGAGGCCCGCGAGCGGGGCATCGACTGCCGGATCGGCCGCTTCCCCTTCACGGCTTCGGGCAAGGCCACGGCCGCCGGAGACCGCGACGGCTTCGTCAAGCTGATTTTCGATGCGGAGGAGCGTCTGCTGGGCGCCCATCTGGTCGGTGCCTCCGTTACGGAGATGCTCGCCGAGCCGACGCTGGCCCGCAGGCTGGGCGCCACAGCCCACGAGATCGCCCGCACGATCCATGCGCACCCGACGATGAACGAAGGGGTGATGGAGGCTGCCGAAGCAGCCCTCGGCGCCGCAATCCACCTCTGATCCGGCCGCCCCCACACTCCGGACACAAGGAAAACCGCCTCCTTTCGCAGGAGGCGGTTTTTTATGCTCTTTGTCAATAATAATACAAAAAAATTCGGCAAGAATACCCCTAAAATGAAATAACATTCTATAATATCAATATTGATTTTCAAAAACTTTTTGTCGAAATTTGCTTTTGCAACAGTCTATAAAGATGATGAAATTGCATTTTCCGAATATGTTTTCTATATTTGCATCGACATATTGAAAACACGGAAAGTGTAAGTTTATTCTCACTGAACGAACTTAGGAAATTCAACAGAAGAGAGAATAGGCGAGCATCTTGCACGTCATATCCTGTTTTGAGGATATGGGCGTGGGACTGTTGCTTATTTTATCTTCGAGGTTTCCTAAGACCTGTTCAGTTGAAATAAGTTTTCAGCACCACGCTTTCTTTTTTATGTATACTCTCCGAGGTGCGGGAGAGATAAAACATCTACACATATGTCTAAGGACGACGATCTTATTGGTTCTTTACTGGGAGGCGTACTCCAATTGTTCGGTTGGATACTCGGGGTATTTTTAAACTGCTAATAATGCTATTCGGCGCCATTTTTAAAGGCATAGCCAGTTTATTCAAAAAGAGTTGACGACAAATAGGAAATGAATGCACAGCATTGTTAAAATGCCTTTGTCTTATAACGCTGTCAATTTTGTTGGACTCATCCGGTGGATGTTACTTAAGATAGAGGCTGATAATTTTCATATAGCACTGCTGTACATCTGACAGAGTCCTGACCATTTGAGCCGAAAAATAAAGAGACAAAACAGCGTGTAATTGTGCCTTTTGGTATTGCTGACGCAATTTATGATGCTGTTATTTCATAATGATTTCGCATATGCGCACAACCCGAATATGTACGTTGATGGTAACCCATGCGTGCAATCTTCGATGTACTTACTGTTTTGAAAAACATAAATCAAACGATCCGTCGCGACGAATGAGTTTTGAAACAGCAAAAACTATTTTATCGAAAGAACTTGATCTATTTGCCAAATCATATCAGCACGGAGAACGTTTTGCCGTTGAATTTTTCGGAGGGGAACCCTTGCTCAACTTTTTGTTGATAGAGTCAGTGTATAATTGGATCAAAGGGCAAAAACTGTTTTTCCCCGTTGTATTCCAAATCACGACCAATGGGACATTGCTAACTTCGCACATCAGGGAATGGCTAACTGAACGTAAAAGCGATTTCCGAATCATTCTTTCCGTGGATGGAACAGAGGTGATGCAAGCACGGAACCGGGGATGCAATATCGACGATATTCCTATTGCCTTCGTGCGCGATACATGGGAAAAATCGTATTTCAAGATGACTTTGTCTCGTGAAACACTCCCGGATTTTGCAACTGGCGTTATCTCTTTGACCGAACACGGATACCGCATTGCCAGTTCTCCTGCCGAAGGTATTGCATGGCTGCCAGGAGACGACCAATTATACAAGGAACAACTGGAGAAAATCGGTCGCTTTTATCTAGAACACCCAGAAATTGCGCCTGAGCATCCATTCAATTTCCTTTACAAGGAAATGCTTGACCCTGATCGTATCCCAATAAAAAGCTGTGGCGTAGGCACCTCCATTGTTACTTATGACATTGACGGAAGATGCTATCCATGTCATCTTTTTCTGCCAATAGTTCACGGTCGGGAAGAATACGACAAAATTTCAGCTCTGGATTTTTCGGATCCAGCAAAACTGCTCTCCAAACAATGTACAAATTGCCCGTTGCGTCATGCTTGTAGAACATGTTACGGATACAATTATCTGGACCGAGGCGATATCACAAGGCGTAATCCGGCCAATTGCAGGATGCAACTGGCCGAAGCGCAGGTTGTCAGTGCCTTTGAAATCAATTACCTCATCCAACGCTCAAAACGTCAAAACTTGAACGATGATGAATTATTGATGTTGAAAGCCGCTGTACATTGCTATCGAACAGTAGAAAAACTCAAACCTTCGAATTTGAGCCCTGTTTTTTAATGTTTAACTTAATTCTTTTACAGCTTTATGAAAGTAGATGCCCTGATGCTCATGGAAGCAGAGATGCTGCTCAATGAGAATTACGACACGATTGCTCGCAAGCAAGCCGACGTTTTAAACATCGGATGCAGTATGTGCGCGAACTGTTCGGGAATTGTAGGCGACTAATTGCCCCGATCAATCAACTGACAAGGGACGCGAAAGCATCTCGCGTCCTTTTTTGGTTTTCTCCTCGCATCAAACGAACTGTATTCATTCAGTTCCTTCATCCATTCTCCTCTCCGTCACACGCGGCGGTCAAAGCAGCGTCTCGTCGAGGTAGGCCGTGCGGGTGAAAATCTCCGCGGGGTAGCGCACGTCGCTCAGGAAGAGCCCCTGCGCCGGGACGCCGGCACTCGAGCGCGACAGGTCGCGGCTTGCGATGATCGCCCGGAAGTCCTCGGGCGTGTAGCGGCCGCGCCCGACGTCGACGAGCGTGCCGACGATCGCCCGCACCATGTTGCGCAGGAAGCGGTCGGCGCGGATCGTGAAACACAGGCGTCCGTGTCCCTCGCTCCAGCGGGCCGCCACGACGCGGCAGATGTTGGTCTTGTTGTTCGAGTTGAGCTTGGCAAACGACGTGAAGTCCTGCTCGCCGAGGAGCGCTTCGGCCGCCTCGTTCATCCGCGCCACGTCCAGCGGCACGTAGTACTGCCATGTCGCATGGCGCGTGAAGGGGTTTTTGCGCGTCTCGATGTAGTAGCGATACTCGCGCTCGCGCGCATCGAACCGGGCGTGCGCCCCGTCGGCCACGGGGGTCATCCGCGCCACGGAGATATCGTCCGGCAGCAGGAAGTTCAGCTTGTAGACGGTCCGTTCGGGCTCCGCGACCGGAGCCGCACAGTCGAAGTGGGCCACGTAGTAGACGGCATTCACCCCGGTGTCGGTGCGTCCGGCGCCCGTCACCTCAACTGGCTGGCGCAGCAGCACCGTCAGGGAGCGTTCGAGGGTCTGCTGCACGGTGGGCATGTCGGGTTGCCGCTGCCATCCGCAGTAGGCGGCGCCGTTGTAGCGGAGTTCGAGAAAATAGCGCATGTTTTTTCTTGTTCTACGGTTTTGAAGGGGTTGCGTCTTGAAACAATCCGTCCGCCGGCGGGACGCAACCCGGACGGCGGACGGAGCGGAAGCGGAATCAGCGCCGCGGCTTGATGCCCAGCTTCACGGGCCGGATCATGTTCTCGGGTTTGAGCACCTCGTCGAGCTCCTCGCGCGTCAGGATGCCGTGCTCGAGCACCAGTTCGTAAACGCCGCGGCCCGTCTCGAGGGCCTCCTTGGCGATCTTCGTCGAGTTCTTGTAGCCGATGATCGGGTTGAGCGCCGTCACCACGCCGATGCTGTTGCGGACATACTGCTGGCAGCGTTCACGGTTGGCCGTGATCCCCTCGACGCAGCGGATGCGCAGCGTGTCGAAACCGTGCATGAGCAGCTCGGCCGACTCGAAGCAGCACTGTGCCATGACGGGCTCCATGGCGTTGAGCTCCATCTGCGCGGCCTCGTCGGCCATCGTCACGCAGAGCTCGTTGCCGATGACCTTGAAGGCGATCTGGTTCATCACCTCCGGAATCACCGGGTTGACCTTGCCGGGCATGATCGACGAGCCGGGCTGGCGCGCCGGGAGGTTGAACTCGCCCAGGCCGCAGCGCGGGCCCGACGAGAGCAGGCGCAGGTCGTTGCATATCTTGTTCATCTTCGAGGCGATGCGCTTCATGGCCGAGGAGTAGCCCACCATGCAGACCGTGTCGGAGGTGGCGCCCACCAGGTCGTCGGCCAGCTTGACGTCCCAGCCCGTGATCTCGCGGATGGCCGCCGTGCAGCGCTCGGCATAGCCCGGCTCGGCGCAGATGCCCGTGCCGATGGCCGTGGCGCCCATGTTGATCGAGAGGAACTCGAGCGCCGCATGGTCGAGGTTGTCGACCTCGCCCTCGAGCACGCTGGCAAAGCCGTGGAAGGTCTGGCCGAGGGTCATCGGCACGGCATCCTGCAGCTGCGTGCGGCCCATCTTCAGCACGTCGGCGAACTCCTCGCCCTTGCGGTCGAAGGCGGCGATCAGCTCCATGAGGTGCTGCCGCAGCTCGAGGTGCGTGGCATAGAGCCCCAGGTGGATGGCCGACGGGTAGGCGTCATTGGTCGACTGCGAGCAGTTGACGTGGTCGTTGGGCGAGCAGTACTGGTACTCGCCGCGGCGATGGCCCATGATCTCGAGCGCGCGGTTGGCGATCACCTCGTTGGCGTTCATGTTCGTCGTGGTGCCGGCGCCGCCCTGGATCATGTCCACGGGGAAGAACTCGTGGAACTTGCCGTCGCGGATCTCGCGGCACGCCTGGGCGATGGCCTCGTAGAGCTCGTCGGAGAGCAGCCCCAGCTCATGGTTGGCGATGGCGGCACCCAGCTTGACGATGGCCAGCCCCTCGATGAAACGGGGATAGTCGCACAGGCGGAACTTGCTGATGGAGAAATTCTCCAGACCGCGCATGGTCTGCACGCCGTACAGCACCTCTTCGGGAACCTCCACGCTGCCGAGCAGATCGCTCTCGGTACGTGTCATTTTTGTCTGTTTTTCCATATCAAGAATAACAATATTTGTGAGTATCGTCTCGTTTTCGTTTAGGATCATAACCACAAGCACCCGTAAAGATAACAATTATTTCTGATTTCAAAAACAATTTCGGCATCGACCGCAAATTCCGTCAAGAAGTATTATCTTTGCAGGACATATTTCCGACCAAAACAAAATGAAAGCGATCATCATAGGTTACGGCAAGATGGGCCGCGAGATCGAGAAAATCCTCGCCGAGCGGGGCCACGAGGTGGTTCTCGTCGTCGATGCCGACAACAGCGCGGAGCTCAACGCCGCGAATCTGGCCCGGGCCGACGTGGCCATCGAATTCACCACGCCCGCCACGGCGTACGCGAACATCCGCACCTGCCTCGAACACGGCACGGCCGTGGTGAGCGGCACGACGGGCTGGACCGAACGCCTGTCCGAAATGCAGGCGCTCTGCCGGCAGCGGGGCGGGGCCTTCTTCTACGCCTCGAACTACTGCCTGGGCGTCAACCTGCTCTTCCGCCTCAACCGCCAGCTGGCCGCCATGATCGACCGCGTGGGCGGCTACGAGGTCCGCATCGGCGAGACGCACCACACGCAGAAGAAGGATGC